>SPJL01012895.1_pt1 | contig 39559 bp, 38 predicted proteins | sample 3741751 | NCBI WGS metagenome assembly SPJL01 (sample SAMN10925998, study PRJNA522277) | cold seep metagenome | isolation source: Elba SIP-enriched marine methane seep metagenome, extraction at timepoint T3 | place: Italy: coast of Elba, Mediterranean Sea | reverse complement strand
TTGCGTTATTTTAATCCTGTCGGCGCGCATGAAAGTGGGATGATCGGCGAGGATCCTAACGGGATTCCAAACAATTTAATGCCTTTTATTTCGCAAGTGGCAGTGGGGCGCAGAGAGGCACTGAGTGTGTTTGGCTCAGATTATCCTACTCATGATGGCACAGGCGTTAGAGACTATATTCATGTGGTCGACTTAGCACAAGGCCATTTAGCTGCTCTCAGTGCATTAGTGGAACAAAAGCGCTTGATAACGGTTAACCTTGGCACAGGGCAGGGCTATAGTGTTTTAGATATGGTCAAAGCATTTGAGAGCAGTACAGGCCAAGCCATTCCATATAAGTTGGTAGAGCGCCGCCCTGGTGATATCGCGACATGTTATGCGGATCCTACAATGGCAAAAACAGTGCTCAACTGGCAAGCCAAGTTAGATATCAATGCCATGTGTCGTGATACCTGGCATTGGCAGTCACAAAATCCAAATGGCTATGATACTTAATTGTACGGTTAAGTTTCTATAGCTCACGTACGAAGAGTACAGCCTAGTCATCTTGTTTGCTACAGCTGTGCAAGTATCCTCCTTGCCTATTTGGAGTGAGCATGAGGATAAGCTATAATTCGACCCCTATACGGAGAACTGGCTGAGTGGTTGAAGGCGCACGCCTGGAAAGTGTGTATACGTTAATAGCGTATCAAGGGTTCGAATCCCTTGTTCTCCGCCAAAGCTTTGTTTCACACGCTCACCTATCCAATCAAAATTAACATATACCTATCTTTGACTTACTATACGTGGTCAAACTGCGATTTGCGATGCAAGTCATCAAACGTAGTTTTTGATGCCCCCTATTATAAACTGGCTCAAAAGGGCTATAGACGTCATAAATTGTTTTAGATAATGTAATGTACCTTCAGTATATTAATTAGTTGTTATAAAACTATACCCAATCAAAAATGGCAAATGTTGTATCAAACTTTCAAGACGAACTTCAAATAAGAACTGGTCGTGAGGCAGTCCCTTCTGATGAATCTAGGTATGTGCAAGTTTGGGATGTAATGCTATGGAGCAGTGCGGCTTCAGAACTTCTATTAGATTTCGATTATGACTTTATAAAAGAAGCGGCTTCTTCATCAAGGCATATAGTTTATGACAGTGGGAATGAGATAAGTTTTTCAGGTATTGAATATATACTAAGTACCGATATTGGGCTTAGAAAGTTTGAGTGGTACATAGCAGAACTAGACTTAAGAGTTACTCTTGATGGATTTATTACGTTAGAAGGTGATTCACAAACCATGTCTGGGAGATGGACTCAAATGAGTTTGTCTCGGAGCTCGGCTAAAACGACTGTATATGGAGGCAACGATTACAATCTTAGTGATGGTAGTATTATCGCAACTCGTATTACTTTTACAGATAGTACTTCTAGACTTGAGTATGGCGGTGATTGGTCTATAGAGTTTGACTTTAGTTTAGAAAATACAAATTACTCCGAAGTAGGTACTGTTAGCAGTATTACTTATGAACAAGGATATTATCTGCAGAATATTACAGCAATTTCCTATGATTGGAACATGTTCAATAACAGGCACGATAATCAAATAGAAGCATTGCTTCAAGAAGATGATTATATTAGTGGGTCTTTGGGAGATGATGTTTTGTTTGGCTACGAAGGCGATGATGTTTTCGTAGGCCATATCGGGGATGATGTTTTTTATGGTGCTAATGGTTTGGACACTGTAGAAATAGCTAAATCATCGAATAATGTTTCCGAGTTTAGACACCTTAAAACAGGTGGTGTTGTAATTACTAGTGATGAAGGAATTGATGTTCTTCATGACATTGAGTACGTAAAATTTTTAGATGCAAGCTTTTCCATACAAGAACTTATTGTGTCACGCAAAGCTGCTTACACTTTCCAAGGTGGAGATGGAGAGACTAGTTTGGTTAGCTCCAGTATTTATAGTGGCCCTGTAAGCTATTTAGAGTATGAGCTAATTGGCAAAGAAGTTGACGAAGTATATTACGGCTCGTCAAATAATGACTTTCTCAGCTTAAAGGGCGGAGATGACGCAGCAGATGGAGGGCTTGGGGATGATGTGCTAGATGGTGGCACAGGGTCAAACTTTCTTATCGGTGGCGGTGGTAATGATACATTTTTCCTAGATGGTCGTGGTGGTTCAGTTACATGGTCCACCGTTACTGATTTTAGTGCTGATGAAGTAAATATTTGGGGATGGGTAGATGGCGTCAGTACTTTGCTTGCAACCGATCCATATGCAGGCGCAGATGGGTTTAAAGGCGCTACTTTTCACTATGATCTAAACAATGATGGTGAAATTGACACATCCATCACATTTAGCGGTCTCTCAATTGATCAAGTGCCAAACTCTCAAGCATTAATTGTTGAGGGTAATGGTTACTTGCTGATTGTCTAAACTTATAGAGTGTAGCTAATACATTCAGCCAATAAACTACTATGGCCATGCCTACTCAATCGGGCTATATACAGAACACCACCCGCAAGATAAATTAAATCTATTTACTAACTATTGCAGGTGAATTATGGATGTACTAAAACGCTTAAACAGTGACAAGCTAATACTGCCTTTATTAGCGATAGTCTTTATTAGCGATAGTCTTTATTGAGACTGTCATTTTGATTAATACGTTATTTCAACTACAAGCTGCTTGCTGACAATCGAGTAAATTGTATATTGTAAAATAGTGTTAATTATTCGGTCATTTTAGCTTGAGTTATGACTGCTTAATTATTAAGCAATATCTAGCCTAGCCTTTATTCCATTGGGGTACTTTTGGGGGTAATTTAATTTTTATAAAATTTAAAATTGCTTATATTCAATAAGTTACGACTATTTTAGTAATCCCTTGTTTGCTTAATCTCACACCACTCCACACCCTCCCAAAGCAGAGATTTTCTGTAGCCTAATCCTTAAAATTGACGCAATAACAAGAAACTACTCGGTCGATATTCCAACAGAGTAGAGGCATTTATACCTGGTTTTTTTAGCCCTTTCGGATTATTGCTAAGGAATGTAAATTAAAGTAATATTTGATTCATTAGGTAGATCGTAGGTACACCATTACTTTCTATTATATTTTAACAATATTCAAAAACGGCGATGTGATGTACCCTCAAGCTGAATGGATAAATTCAATATGTATAATCTAGACTATCTACGCTCCTAGCGGCAGGTGCAATTCTCACGGTCTTAGTCACTACCCCTACCTACGCTAGTACGATCATATATTTTTCACAGGATTTGACAGGATCGATCCTTTACGATTCCGGCACGCAGACTCTCTCAAATAACGATGTTGATTTCTCGGTCGATTACATCAACAGTGTGGTGATGGGACAATCTACTACTCAAGATATTCCTTTTCTATCGGTTGACAATGGATCAGCAAATTTCAACGCTGCCATAAATGAACAAGCGTCTGGCGATCTATATGAGGTCCAGTTCTTTCTCCCAATTGGTGCGTTCGAAGCTGCTACGCTGACACCACTTTTCAGTATGCAAACGACGTTTCAAGCGGCCCATTTCACATTTAACCCTGACAGAGAATTTCAGGGGATAAGCCAAGGAAACTTATCGGTAACATTAAGCACCCAAGCACCAGTTTAATCAGTCCCAGAACCCTTAACCTACGCTATGATGGCATTAGGCCTGTTAGGCGTTGCTGGTATGAGCCGTCGTAAAAATCAAGCTTAGCCGATAGATTAGCTAACCCTGAAGTACACCAGCGTGGCGGTGCTGCCACAACACAAAAGCCATTTCAGTGGAGGTGGTTTTTTTTGTATGTGTGGTTGCTTAAAAGTAGGGTTGTTTAGGGGCGGTTCAAAAGTCTAGAGTGTTCAAACTGCTATACCGAACGTTGTATTTTCTTTTCCCATCCACAGTATGGTGGACAATCTATTGCTATTGGCTCGTTAGGTTAGATAAAAGCGTACCGTCTCGACAGTTGATCAAAGCGAAATTAGCGCAGGTATCTCTTGAGCGGTTAATCGTCATGCCATCGTTGGTCCATTACATATAGCTGCCAGTTAAAGTGTCGAAATTTCGTTCAGAATATACTTGATTTACACTATTAGTTCTTTCAGACTATTGCGACTGAATATTGTCTATTTTAATATAATAAGATTCTGTTTTATTCTACACCGTTCTTTTCTAGAACAAATACTTTCATTTCTGTGAGTTTAAATAGAAAAAATGAACAGGATAAGGTCCGAAATGAATTAGCTAATCTTTGCTAAGACAACAATTAACAAGCATTCATATTATGATTAAAAATACTTTAGGCTTCTTTATTGCATTATCGTTATCTTTTAATACGTACGCACAAATTATTGATCTAGGGAACATTACAAGAGATACCTCTTCAGGCCTAGACTGGTTGGATCTTACCGAAACAGTAAACCTATCCTACAACGACGTGACTGCTAAATTGAGTAGTGGGCAAGAGTTAGATGGCTGGCGCTTTGCAACCAAGGATGAAACTGAATTGCTGTGGACTAATATTGGTTACACCAATGCTTTAAATCGTCCAATTTTGTCTTCTGATTCTCAATACTTAACTTTTGTAAATGCCGTTAATTTGCTAGGTAATACGATGAATCTTTTCGATCCTGCATTTGACTATGGGGCCATTGGGATAACAGATAATTCCATATTTGTTGGCGGTAACGAGCTAAAACTTACTGTTGGTTTGTATCATGAGTTAACACCGTTCTATGTTACACCTCCAAATTTTAGAGTGAATGTATCACAAGAGTTTGCTGGTGTTGGCTCATATCTTGTGCGTGCAGCACCAGTTCCCAATCCATCAGGAATATGGCTATTTACTATTGGCCTAATAGTCATCGTATTTAATAAGTTGGGCGGTAACAACAACAAGGCAATTAATACGACCAACTAAACTGCAGTTTTTGCCTTGTAATAAGAGATATATTTATCTGTGCTCAGAGGTAATACTCAAGCGCATCATTTAACATGACTGGCCTTTATATTAAAAGCATCATTATTACGCGAGCATTTACTTTTGTACGTGGCCGTTTGCTACATAATTAGTTTTTTGAATATAACTATTAATCTTAGATGACCCGTTAGGGCTACATCATAATTTTTATCGTGGTGATAGGATGTGATTATCTAGTTATATTGCAAAGTCTTAAATTATGATTCGGAATTTAATCGTAATCTTGTTCTGTTTAATCTCTGTTGGTTGCGCAAGTAATCCCAGTAATGATGTCAAAGTAGATAATCAAATGAGAATTGTTAATTGTCGCCCTAAACTAGAAGTCGGTACGGTAGTCACAGCCAATGAGTGGTTCACTATGTTAAGCCCAACAACCAAGGTGAAATATGAATGTGATCATGAAGCAATACCCAACGCGGAGGAATTGAGCGTTCAGAAAACATACAAAGCTAATCTCACTCATTGATCGTCTATTTATCAAGTAGCACTCAAGCGGGCTATATATGCAAAATCACCTACAAGGTGGATTAGAGTTAATTATTCACTATTGCGGGTGAACTATGAGCACAATTAAACGATTAAGCAGCGACAAACTAATACTGCCATTACTAGCGATTGTATTTATTGAGACTGTCATTTTGATTAATACATTATTTCAATTACAAGCTGCTTGCTGATAATTATTGAGACCACAGCGTCAATGATACTAAAAGGACTACAGGGTAGTCTTGCCCCACCAATCTATTGATAATTGATTAGCAGGGCATAGATTACAGATGACTTAGTTAAGGTTTGATCTTATAGGTGTCCAATAACAATCAGTGTTAACAAGCATAGGTTCACTGGATAAAGAAATGCATCTAGCCAGATACTTTTGGGGTAGTTGTGATCCGTGATCAGTTTGTAGACGCTGAGTGTCAGAGACACAGCTGCGATGATCACGCCAAGTTTTTCAACTACTCTAAAGAGTTCTAGTAATACGGGGTCAGTCGGCGGCTGATAGAGTGCTAGCAATAAGATCAATGCTAACAGGACTAAGCCTGTATATTTGATGATGTCAGTACGATGGTGCGCCCATGTGTCGCCCAATGGGTGTTTTAAGTGCTCTAATAACATAACGATACCTCATTTTTTCTTTGACTTACGCTTCTTGTTTTTTTTCAGGCTAATTGCGCCTTCAACCAAAACAAGAAACAGCTGAGGCTTCGACTTGCTGATGTTGTGTAACCAACGCTCAACGCGAAGCCACTCTTTCTCGGTATCGTTTTCCTTAATCGTGTCAATCAGTTCAGATAAACTGTCAAGGCCAGCTTTTTTACACTGGTCGCTTGCGCTTTTTTCTGATTTTTTTTCTTTTGACATTGTGCTCTCATTTACTGAGCTAAATCGCTATGATTATTATAGGCCAGTTTGAGAGTCTAGCGAGTAAAGTGATACCGAATTTTTAAAAAAACTGAATTAATTTCAGCTATAGGACTAGTATAAACTGAAATAGTTTCAGATAATAAATAACAATATACTGACATTATTTCAGCTTGTCAAATAGGGTTTATCTTTATAAATAAATACTTACTAAAATATGACAATTTTATTACATATTGAATGTTTGTATTTACAAGAATATGTGGGGTTTTATGCTGCTGATTTGGCATGAATCGCTGTATAAAGTTAAGATGTGAAAGCGTGTTTATTAGCGATTAGTGTGTCGCAAAGGGGGAGGCTTGTTAAAGCGGTTATTAGACAAATTAATTTTTGGATTAGCTTTGTTACTTTGCTTGCAAGTACCATTGCTTGCGGATCATTATCAACAGTTTTTGGCTGGGCAGTTAGATGCGACGCAATGGCAGGTAGAAGGGTATGAAAAGAATGCAAAAAATCATGGCTATGCTGATGTGCGTGAGATGATTGCGCATCATGAGCAAAATGCCGTTGAGAGTGTCAGAGCCGATGCACAACAAAAGCGGGAGACATTGGATATGCTCGACAGCCTAAAGTATGGGCTGTCGGTATTTGCTAAGGGCAATATTTTAGAAAAAGCCTATTACATGTTTCATCCAGACCGCCATGCGATCCTAGAAAAAACCTTGCAAAACTTTAAACCAGGCGTGCCTCTGGGGACAGAAGGGCTGGTGTTTGGCTTAGTGACAGCACTGATATTAAATTTCATCATTGTGCTGCCATTTTGGGCTTTAGGAAGGCTATTATTTAAAAAGCCGCGTGATCGCTATGACACATTTAAGAATTAACGAGTTTAGGCGCGCTTAAGTGTGTTTCAGTGGGCTCAACTTCTGACAACGCTAACTCTAGGCCTTGGATGGTTAAATAGCCCGTCCAGCGGCCTGCGTCGTCACATAATGTGTAGGCAAAGCCAAGTGTATCTAGAAGGGTAAAATGTCTTTGCAAAGTGCTCATGCGGATGCCTAGGCGCTTGCAAATTGCGGCTAGTGGAATTTGCATCTTGCCACGGTTATATTCATGCTGCATGTCTACAATAATCGCTTGTAGCAGTGTTTCGGTGTCGTATTGTTTGGCTGTTTCTGTGTTCATGCTACTTTTTTTTACTTTTGTTACGCTAGTGTTTGTATATCGGCTTTTTCCAGCAAAACTGGAACAGATTTTGAAGTTGGTGTGTTCGATCGATCGGCAACACTGTCGAGTGGTACCAGGTTGTTTGTTTCTGGGTAATAGCCTCCAAGGCAACCTTTAGGAATGTCATACTCCACCAACATAAAGCGGTCTGCGCGGCGTGTAATGCCATCTTGCCAAGTGCTAGTTAAGTTGACCCAATCGCCTGCTTTGAGGTTGCGTGCTGCTAAATCTTCTTGGTTAATAAAGATCACGCGCCGTTCGCCAAAAACACCACGATAGCGATCATCCATGCCGTAAATGGTGGTGTTGTACTGATCATGTGATCGTGTTGTCATCAGCTGCAATACCTGATCGCCATGCGTAGCTTGTGCCTGATGGATTGGCAAATTAGTCGGCACTGCATGTGGTTTAAAGACAGCTTTTTTGCTTGCTGTTTTCCAAATCCGGTGAGTTGAAGGCACTGACATTCTAAACCCACCAGGCGTTTTAATGCGTGTGTTGTAGTCGCCAAAATCAGGCAAGACTTTTGCGATTGCATCGCGAATACGGTCATAATCTTCGATATACCACAACCAGGGTGTCTGGCTGCTTTTGAGCGTTGCGTGGGCAATTCCCGCTACAATTGCTGGCTCAGAGTTCAGTTCAGGTGCGGCAGGCTTATTCATGCCATATGACACATGTACCATGCTCATCGAATCTTCAACTGTCACACCTTGCGCACCACTTACTTGCTCGTCAATCTCGGTTCGACCAAGGCATGGGAGGATCAGTGCATTTTTACCATGCACCAGGTGGCTGCGGTTAAGCTTGGTGGTGATATGAACGGTTAGGTCGCAGTTGCGTAAACCCGCCCATGTGCGCTCAGTATCTGGTGTTGCAGCAGAGAAGTTGCCACCCAATGCGACAAACACTTTAATCTTGGCATCTAGCATCGCTTTGATCGACTCTACTACGTCATAGCCGTGCTCACGTGGCGCTTTAAATTTATAATTGGCATCAAGGCCGTTCAGCAAAGCGTTGTCAGGCTTTTCATAAATGCCGACAGTACGGTTGCCTTGTACGTTACTGTGACCACGCATTGGGCACAAACCAGCACCTGGTTTACCAATATTGCCGCGTAACAGCATCAGGTTGGTAATCATTTGAACTGTTGCGACAGAGTGTTTATGTTGCGTAATGCCCATACCCCAAGTTGCAATCACGCGTTCGCTGGAAACATAAATTCTGGCAATCGACTCGATTAAGTCTTTATCAACACCTGATTCAGCAATAATTGTCTCCCAGCTTTCTGCGCGAACATCGTCCACTAATTCTTCAAAGCCAGTTGTATCTGTCTTGATAAAGTCAGCATCAACGACACGAGGGGCATTTTGTTTGATGGCTGCTTCGTCCCATTCCAGCACAAACTTGATCATGCCTTTAACAAAGGCTAAGTCGCCACCAAGCTTGGGTTGTACAAACTCCTCACTAATCTCTGTACCCCCCATGGTTACCATTTCGACCATGCTTTGTGGGTCAGCAAATTTTTGTAGACCACGTTCTTTTAATGCGTTAATTGATACGATGCGCGCGCCACGGCGAGAAGCTTCGCGCAGTTGACCCAGCATGCGTGGGTGGTTGGTCGCAGGGTTGTGACCAAAGAGCAATAATGCGTCAGCCTGTTCAAAGTCATCCAGTGTCACTGAGCCTTTACCTACTCCGACCATTTCAGGCAGGGCGATACTGGTTGATTCGTGACACATGTTTGAACAGTCTGGGAAGTTGTTCGTGCCAAATTCGCGACCAAATAGCTGATACAAAAAGGCGGCTTCGTTACTTGCGCGACCGGAGGTATAAAAAACAGCTTCATCAGGGCTGTTAAGCTTGTTCAGTGCATTACCGATTGTGTTAAAGGCTTCATCCCAGCTGATTGGCTGATACTGATCTGTGTTTGCGTTGTAGACCATAGGCTCAGTTAGTCGGCCTTGGTCTTCCAAAGCGTAGTCACTCCAGTCCATCAGCGTTGTGACTGAGTGTTTGTTAAAAAAGCTGGCAGTGACTTTCTTTGAAGTTGCTTCAGCGGCTACTGCTTTTACACCGTTTTCACAAAACTCAAAGGTTGAGGCGTGCTCTTTGTCAGGCCATGCACAACCAGGACAATCAAAGCCTTCTGGCTGATTTTGAGCGAGTAAGGTAATGACACCTTTTAAAGGAATCTTCTGGTGGCCCAGCTGATAGGCAACATTCTTTAAAGCTCCCCAACCCGCGGCCGGGTGAGGGTAATGACGCACAACATTTTTTGTCGACATAACGCAGTTTTGATAAGGTTTTGGTTTGTTGTTAGCACCAGCAAGGTTGGGCTAGTGCGCTTGTTCTATGATTTACATGAGGTATTACGGAAAGTTATAGGAAAACTTGATTAAAACACTCGGGAAATCAAGTTGATTATAAGGTAGTGCCTATAAAATGCAATAGCCTATGTCTTTGATTTTGATACATAAATATTACTGAATTGTAAGTGAAATGTTAATGCTTCTCAGTACAAGGGGGCTACGTTTTGCAAACGCAGTAGGTCTTTAGATCGTGGATGCTGTTTTGAGTCAGCCAAATACGAAATGCCTATTTTGGGAACTAGGAAAGTCTGGCAAGGTCTTTGTAGTAGTGTTTGTCATTAGAATGTTAAGGTTGTAGGTATGTGCTTGAGGTACTTCTGTTTATTGCTCTTATTTCAGGTGAATGTTGCCCAGGCAGCTTGCGAAGGAATTTATAACCACCAATTTAAAACACTGCAGGGTGAGTCATTCGACTTGTGCGATTTTCAATCGCACCCCATTCTTGTGGTTAACACAGCTAGTAAGTGTGGTTTTACACCTCAGTTTGAAGCGTTGGAAGCAATTTATGAAGATTACCAGACAAGGGGTTTGTTAGTCATTGGGTTTCCATCCAATGACTTTAGGCAAGAGCTGAAAACAAATAGCAAAATCGGTGATTTTTGTAAAATGACTTATGGAGTGAAGTTTCCGATGATGGCGAAAAGTCATGTGACAGGCAGTAAGGCAAACCCGTTTTACCAAGACCTGATTGCACATACCAGTCAGGCGCCGATGTGGAACTTTTATAAATATTTAATCTTGCCGAATGCTACTGAAGTGCATGTGTTTAGCAGTACTGTTAAACCAACTTCAAACGCTATTTTAGGGCGTATTAAAGCGGTCATTGATCAAGAGTAGGCGTGTTTATTTGCTACTGACGCGTTTGACGTGCTGCATGATAATGGCAGATAGTTCCTCAATTGATCGGCTGGTTGAATCAGCCCAGGGAATGTTCAAGCGACGCATGAGTTGCTCAGCGGTTTTGATTTCCTGTTTACAGTTTTCTAATGATGCATAGCGGCTGTCTGGACGGCGTTCACTGCGCACAGAGTGTAGGCGCTCAGGTTTAATTGTTAAACCAAAAATCTTGTCTAAGTGCTTATGCAGTACTGCTGGCAAATCACCACGATCAAAGTCTTCAGGGATCAATGGGTAGTTGGCTGCTTTTTTGCCAAATTGCATGGCCAGATAAATACTGGTGGGTGTTTTGCCACATCGCGACACACCAATCAGGATAACATCTGCTTCATCCAAGCCGCTGTTGGTAATCCCATCATCGTGATTTAACGTGAAGTTGATCGCCTCCATACGGTCATGATAAGAGCCACGGGTAATGCTGTGTGCAATGCCAGCACCAGTCAACGGGTCTTGATCCAGCTCAATACCGAGCGGGTCAATAAACGTGCTGAATAAATCGATAAAGTAGGCATCACATTCTTTGAGTGCCTGTCTTAGCGTAAGGTCGCCTAATGACATGATGACCACAGGACGAACGCCATCGTCTAATGTGGTTTTTTCAATAGATTCTTTGGCCAGTGTAATACGCTCAAGCGTATCGGTAAACGGCAACGGCACATGGGTAAACTCTGTCAGCGGAAAGTGCTCCAGCAGCTTACCCAGCGCGCCTGCGGTGATGCCTGTACTGTCGGAAATAAAGTAAGCGGTGCGTTTATTATTCATTACTAAAACTATACACCGCTAGCTGTTATTCTGCATTTATTTTGCAATTTTCTGCCAAGTAGTTGTCACTGTGTCAGGGTTCAATGACATCGACTGAATACCTTGCTCCACTAACCACTCAGCAAAGTCTGTATGGTCTGATGGACCTTGACCACAGATGCCGACATATTTATCTAAACGGTTACAGGTGCTGATGGCCATTTTAAGCAGCTCTTTAACCGCATCATTACGTTCATCAAAACCGTCAGCTAACAAGCCTGAGTCACGATCCATCCCTAGTGAAAGCTGCGTTAAGTCGTTTGAACCAATGGAGAAGCCGTCAAAATATTCCAAGAACTGCTCCGCGATCAATGCATTGGATGGCACTTCACACATCATAATCAGGCGCAGGCCATTCTCACCACGTTTTAAGCCGTGTGAGGCTAAGATTTCGGTCACTGCTTTGGCTTCGTCAACCGTGCGTACAAATGGGATCATCAGCTCTACATTAGTTAAGCCAAGCACGTCACGTACTTTTTTCATCGCAATACATTCAAGCTCAAAGCATTCTTTAAAATCATCTGCAATGTAACGTGATGCGCCACGGAAACCAATCATTGGGTTTTCTTCATCAGGCTCGTAGATGTCACCGCCAATCAGTTTTTTATACTCATTAGACTTAAAGTCAGACATCCGTACGATTGCTGGTTTAGGGTAGAAAGCCGCGCCAATGGTAGCCACGCCTTCCACAATTTTTTCAATGTAAAACGTTTTAGGATCAGCATAGCCGCGTGAACGGTTTTTAATGGTGTCCTGAATTTGTGCTGGCATCGCATCAAAGTTTAGGATAGCTTTGGGATGAATGCCAATCATGTTGTTAATCACAAACTCTAAACGCGCTAAACCAACACCGTGGTTTGGTATTTGTGCAAAGCTAAATGCCATGTCAGGGTTGCCAACATTCATCATGACTTTGCAGGGCGCTGGTTTAAGTTCTTCTTGTTCACGCGTGGTGACTTCATAGTCAATCGCACCGTGGTAGACAAAGCCTGATTCGCCTTCTGCACATGAGACAGTCACTGTTTCACCATCTCTGAGTACGTCTGTTGCATTGACGGCACCAACAATCGCAGGAATGCCAAGTTCACGTGCAATAATCGCAGCGTGACAAGTGCGGCCGCCACGGTTGGTGACCAGTGCGCTGGCGCGTTTCATGACAGGTTCCCAGTTGGGGTCAGTCATGTCGGCAACCAGAATGTCACCAGGTTGCACTTCATGCATATCGGCTGGGTCGAGTACGACACGTACTGGACCAACGCCTACTTTTTGGGTCACTGCACGACCAACAGCAACAGGTTTTTCTTCATGTTTAGACAGGGTGAATGTTTCGATCACATTGTTGCCAGCTGCCTCTTGAGAGCGAACGGTTTCAGGACGCGCTTGGAGGATGTATAGCTTATTATCAATGCCGTTTTTACCCCACTCAATATCCATCGGGCAACCATAGTGGTCTTCGATGATCATTGCGTAGCGCGCAAGCTCTAAAATATCTTCATCGTTGATTGAGTAACGGTCGCTCAGTTCTGATTCAACATCGACCGTGTGCGTACTTTTGCCTGCTTGTGTTGCATCGCTGAAGATCATTTTGATCTGCTTAGATCCGATTGTGCGACGAACGATCGCTGGTTTGCCATCCGCTAATAATGGTTTGTGTACATAAAATTCATCTGGGTTAACCGCACCTTGTACAACTGTTTCACCAAGGCCGTAAGATGAAGTAATGAAGATCGAATCTTTAAAGCCAGACTCTGTGTCAATGGTAAACATCACGCCAGCGCAACCAATGTCTGAGCGTACCATTTGCTGCACACCTGCAGAAAGGGCTACGTCTGCGTGCACAAAGCCTTTGTGTACACGGTAAGAAATCGCACGGTCGTTATACAAAGAAGCAAACACCTCTTTGATCGCGTGTAAGATGTTTTCCAGTCCTTGGATGTTTAAGTAAGACTCTTGCTGACCCGCAAAAGAAGCATCTGGCAAATCTTCGGCTGTGGCCGATGAGCGTACCGCAAAGGTGGCACCTTCACCAGATTTGGCAGTTAAAGTGTCATAATTTTCAGCAATCGCTTTTTGTAATGCTACTGGAAAGGGTGCTTCGACAATCCAGTTTCTAATTTTTTCACCACACTCAGCTAATGCGTGCGTGTCGTCCACGTTGAGCTTATCTAGCTCGGCATTGATTTTTTTATCGAGTTGGTTTTCAGTCAAAAACTCTCTAAACGCATCTGCAGTAGTGGCAAAGCCCGTTGGTACGCGCACGCCCTTGGCCGTCAGTTGCGAAATCATTTCACCCAATGATGCGTTTTTACCACCGACTTGTGGAACATCCGTATTTCTTAGTTCTTCAAATGGAATTACTTGGACTGTCATATCGATCCTTGAAAGTTAAGCGTAAAAATAAAATAGTTGATTGTCATGGTGGCTGTGATTGTTATTAGTATTATTGTGTTGCACCAGTCTATTAATAGGGTAGTTGCTAAAGATTTATGAAATATCAGACATTCTGCCTAAAATCGACACAGTTGTCGACAGCTGGATTCGTCTGTATTTAATTACAGTTGATTAAGTAGATTTAAAGTTGCTGAGCAATTGTCTTTCTATATCCTATAAGCTTCATTATCGGCGCTATTTGATCTTAATTAAGTGTTACGTATAAATAATAGGGTCTTATGCTATAAAAAAACATTCATTTATTAAATGAATATAAAGCGTTAAAAGTTTGTTTATATTGTCAATTTTGCGTTAAAGCTCCCCGTTGTCGGTGTTTCTTTATTATAATGTTCGCCACATTAAACAGATCATGATGAACGTAGCATTCTTATTGCGAACATCTCGATAACTATTTTTCATGGCAAGCACTCAATATTCTCATCGACTGGTCACTGTTACCAGTTCAGCGCGATTGCACATGGGGTTTTTTGATCTCAATGGTGCAATCGGACGTAAGTTTGGCAGTATTGGTTTGAGCTTGAATAAACCTGCGCTGACTTTACAGCTGAGTCAGGCTGAAACATCACAAACCATTGATATGCCATCTGGCGCCAGTGAGGTTAAGCAAAAAGTCGACCAGCTTTGTCAGCAGCTTAAACAGCACTGGGGCTTGTCAGCGCCACTAACCATTCAACTGTCAGCCGCGTTACCTCGCCATGCTGGCCTGGGATCAGGTACACAGTTAGCATTAACCTTAGGTACTGCGATTGCACGGCTTTATGAGCTACCAGCGACTACAGCTGAAGTTGCATTAGCAACAGGCAGAGGGGGGCGTTCGGGAATTGGCATTGCAGCGTTTGACCAAGGCGGTGTGTTAATAGATGGGGGGCAGCGCCAAACAGCAAATGAAACAAGCGTACCACCGTTGTTAGCACGTTATGACTTTCCTGAGCAATGGCGAATTTTACTGATAGAGGATCAGTCTCTGTCTGGTGTACATGGCAGTACCGAGACCAGCGCTTTTAAAACCTTGCCAACGTTTTCTAATGATTTATCTGCCAAGTTGAGCCACGAGGTCTTGATGAAAGCCATGCCCGCATTGGTTGAGCAGGATTTGCAAGCGTTTGGTGAAAGTATTCAGGTTTTGCAAGCCGTGACTGGGGATCATTTTGCACCAATTCAGGGCGGCCGTTATGCCAGCACCAATGTGGCGCATGCATTGAATACACTTGAGCAAGCTGGTGTTGCCTGCTTTGGACAAAGCTCTTGGGGACCAACAGGTTTTGCAATTTTTGCTAATGAGGCAGCAGCAGAAGAACAGTTAGCTTTGTTAAAAGATAGGCATGCTGATTTGCCATTGGCCTGGCGCCTCACCACTGCGAATAATGCAGGGGCTAAAGTGACTCTGCAAGACGAATAAACAAATGAAAGCTTGAATTAATCGTTCTTTTGGTTTTTTTTTACAGTAATGTATTCACCTAGCTTGTTAGATGATTAATAGATGGAACAGTGAGTGCAATATGTTTGGGAGCGACTGTGCTAAATTCAGGCGTACGAATATTAACGTAAAACGAACAATATTTAGACAATAATTATTAACATAAGGTAAGAAGAGATAAGGATTATGGAAAAAGCTAGCGTATTACATTTAATTACCCCAGCCAAAAATGCCAGCCCGTTTGATGTCAATATGGCGTATGACGCTGGATTTGACAAAATTATGCCTTACACAGACGTAGAAATGTCTGAAGTGTCAGGTCTAACACAGGATGTGATTTTTTCACGTAGCCCTTCAGGCGTTAAGCGTACAGGGCTTTTCTTCGGTGGTCGCGACATTGATTCATCCATGGATATGCTAGAAGCCTCTAAAAAATCTATGTTTGGCCCGTTTACTTGTTCAATTTTTGCTGACCCATCAGGCGCGTTTACCACAGCCGCCGCGATGATTGCCAAAGTAGAGTTTCACTTGAAGAAGCAATTTGGCGAAACACTAGAAGGCGCAAGAATCAGTGTTTTTGGTGCGACAGGCCCAGTTGGTGGTTGCGTGTCTATCATTGCTGCACAGAATGGTGCTGATGTTACTTTGGTTGCACACACTGAACGCTCAAAAGGTGAAGCACAAACTAAAATAGACGGCTGGAAAACACGCTACGATGTTGATTTAAAAGTAGTACAAGCGAGTACTGATAATGAAAAAGCACAGGTTTTGGCCAACACTGATATCGTGTTGAGTGCTGCTGCTGCGGGCATTCAAGTGATATCACTTGACATGGTGAAAGATGCGCCAGGCTTAAAAGTGCTTGCTGATGTGAATGCAGTAGCACCAGCAGGGATTGAAGGTGTGGCAGTGGATAGCGATGGTGTTTTAATTAAAGGTACAGAAACTTTTGGTATTGGTGCTTTAGCAGTTGGTCAGTTGAAGTATGGTACACAGGCAGGTTTGCTGAAGAAAATGCTATCTGCTGATAAGCCACAAGTATTAGACTTTATGTCAGCTTTTACACTGGCTGAAGAGCTGCTTGAAGCAGCTAATGCTACTAAATATGCAGATTAAGTTTTCTGTTGTGGAGGTATGACACCGCCACCTCCAGCAGTTCTGCTTATTGCGCTCAGTGCACGACCTTATGTGCAGGCGCTTAAAGAGGCTGGCTACAGTACTATTGTTATCGACGGGTTTCTGGATCAGGAAACCCGTTTTTTTGCGGATGAAGCTTATCCAGTAGTTTTTGACGGGCTTGGTTTTGACTCAGATGAGTTTCAGGCACAGCTTTCTCAGTTAATACATCGCCATGTCTGGTTGGGGTGTATCTACGGGGCAGGGCTTGAAGCGCAACCAGAGTTGCTTGATCTGGTAAAAGCACATATGCCTATTCTGGGCAATCCACCGCAGGTATTGCAGGCGATTAATGCGCCCAGTGTGCTCTTTCAACAATGTGCAGCAATCGCTATTACTTTTCCTCCTTGGCAGTTTGAGCCTCCCAAGCAGCAAACCCATGGCCGCTGGTTAAGAAAAACTATTGGTGGTGCTGGCGGTCAGCATATTCAGCTAGCTAAACCAACGGACCAAGCTAATGAGCAGGTTTATTTCCAAAAATCGATGGAAGGTGAAACTGTTTCGGTCTTATTTTTGTCTACCCCTGAGTCCTTGGAAATGAATGCAAATGCAATTGTGCTAGGTGTTCATACACAGTGGGCCGCTGCGACAGACGCAACACCTTATCGCTTGGGTGGGCTGGTGGCGCTAGATGAATTGGATTGTGAGGTTGAGCATAAGCTACAAATAATCACACAAAAGTTAACGGCGGCTTTTGGTTTAATTGGTTTAAATGCATTGGATGTAATCGTACGAGGAGAAGAGGTATTTGTACTAGAGCTGAATCCGCGATTAAGCTTGTCTTTAGATTTGTATTTACAGGATTATAATCACGGCGCTCAGGTTAATTTATTAGCATTGCATTTGCTAGTAGGCTTGTTTATACACAAGCAAGATTCCATGCTAAAACAGAGAATCTCTCATGCACTTGCAAAATTAATGGCGTATCATAAGCGGCTAAGATCAAGTCGTCTGTTTAAAGCAATTGCCGTCGTTTATGCGCCAGTGAGTTTTGATTTAAATGAAAACGTTCTTTGGCCTGAGTGGGTCGTTGACCGACCAGCCCAGGCAGGCAGGATAGAACTGAATAGCCCTGTTTGTAGTGTGTTTGCGTTTGCGCAGACAACTGCATTAGCAAAGGAGCAGGTGCTTAAACGAGTAGAAGCAATAAAGCAGAACGCTGAATTGATCAGTAGCAACTAATAAAAAAAGGTGGAGAAGTATCATGTCTGAAGTCGTCGCAGAAAATAACCATGTCAAAGTCAAACATCTGAGCGTTAACCAGCTGAGTACACCGCTGGTCGCAGAGTTGAAGTCCCGCGCTGATGAATTAAAAGTCGGCATTTCGACACATGAAACAGGCTGTACGATTGTGGATGCAGGGATAGAGTTTCATGCAACTGCAGAAGCGGGGCGATTGATCGCTGAGATTTGTATGGGAGGCTTAGGCAAAGTTTCACTCGTACAAGAGAACCGCTTTGATAACCGCAATGAGGCGATTTTTGTCAGTTCAGAAAATCCAGTTGTTTCTTGTCTTGCCAGTCAATATGCTGGCTGGGCACTTAGTCATGAAAAGTTCTTTTCATTAGGTTCAGGCCCAGCGCGTGCTTTAGCTAATCGCGAAGAAGTCTTTAAAGACATTGGCTATGAGGATAAAGGTGCGCATTCCTGCCTTGTGCTAGAGACTGATCAAGTGCCGCCAACGCCAGTGATCGAAAAGGTGCTAAAAGATACTGGCTTAAATGCTGATGGTTTAACCATCATATTGACACCAACCACTAGTGTTGCTGGTACCGTGCAGATTGTTGGCCGCGTATTAGAAGTCGCGCTACACAAAGCACATACGCTACATTTTGATTTGAATAATGTGATCAGTGGTACAGGCTTAGCTGTGTTGCCCCCAGTACACCATGACTTTATGACGGCAATGGGTCGCACCAATGATGCAATTCTGTTTGGTGGTTTTGTCGAGCTGAATGTACGTGGCACTGATGAAGCGGCAGAAAAGCTAGCCAAAGAGTTACCTAGCTCAGCATCTAAAGACTACGGTAAAACATTTGGCGAAGTGTTTAAATTTTATGACATGGACTTTTATAAGATTGACCCAATGTTATTCAGTCCTGCGCAAGTGCGCGTCAAAAACCTGGACACTGGCAAAGTGTTTGAAGCCGGTAAGTTAAATGCCGAGCTGATTGCTCAGTCATTTAATGGCTAAGCGTTGGTTGCTTAAAACGCAGGTTTACATCTGAAAATCCCTGTTTTTACTGACGACCCTGGTTGGCACGGTGCAAAATTAAAAGCAGCATTTGCCAAGCGGGGCGTTGAGGCAGTCTTTGTCTCATTACAGTCTTGTGTGACTGAGCTATCAGGCACCGATTCTACTATTCATATTCCCACATTTGATCAGTTGCCGCCTGCTGCATTTGTGCGTGGTGTCTCTGGTGGCACACTGCAACAAATCATTACTCGACTGAATATTCTGCACTTATTGCGTACATTAGGTGTGATGGTTTACAACGATGGCAAGGCGATTGAACGCACGGTTGATAAGACCTATACCAATTTTCGCCTGCTGACAGCTGGTTTAAGTACACCGCATACCTGGGTGTGCGAGTCGCGCCAGTCTGCAGAAAAAATCCGCCTTGAAGCCAGTGAAAAACAAGTGTCATTGTTAATGAAACCATTGTTTGGCTCACAAGGACTTGGTGTGCGTCAGTTGGCCCCACATGAGCCATTACCCGTGCCGATGCAGCAGTTTGTAGATGGGGTTTATTACCTGCAAGAGTTTATTCAAACACCTGATACTCCGCATGATTACCGTTTGTTTGTCATTAACGGCAAGGTTGTAGCGACCATGCGGCGTAAAGGTGCCAGCTGGTTGAATAATGTGGCTGCTGGTGGGCAGTGTGAGGCTGTAGAGCCAGATGTTGAAATGATTAGGATGGCAGAGCAGGCTGCAGAGTTGCTTGAGATGCACTATGCGGGCGTAGACATTATTCAAAGTCAAACGGGCGAATACTATATCCTAGAGGTGAATAGTATTCCTGCATGGCGTGGTTTGCAGCGTACAACTGAGCAGGAGTTAGCTCAGAGTCTGGTAGATGACTTTTTATCACGCTTAAACTTATAATTAATAACCCCATGCGCTGACCCATAATCCATAATAAGGTACACTAAGCACCTTTTGACACCCTTTAAAGACTTCAATGGTGTTAACACTTCAAAACATACAGCGTGCCTATCAAACCGCTTGTTTGGATGAGTTGCAGGCACTTAAGCCTGGCAATATCCATATCTTCGCCGATGGGCATGATATGAATATCTCTCACTTTATCAGCAGTGCAGAAGTGTCCGCGCCTGTGTTATGCCAATCAAATGTCAGCGTTGGTGCGCGAATTTTAACCGCGGTTCAAGCAACACAGCAAGCAGTCAGCATGAATACCAATCTTGGTATTATTCTGCTTTGTGCGCCGTTGGTGCACACTGCTGCTCAGTTCGTTGGTCAGCCTCTACCAGACCCTGCGGCCCTGAAAGAGTCTCTGCAAATAACACTGAAAAGCTTAACAGTCGAAGATAGTCAGGCGGCTGCTCAGGCGATTGTGTTGGCAAGCCCAGCAGGGTTGGGCGAGAGGCGTGAGCTTGATGTTCAAACTGTACCTGAAGTCAGTTTGTTAGCATTGATGCAAGCGGCTCAGGATGAAGATCGCATTGCACAGCAATATGCCAATGGCTATGCGGATTTATTTGGCTTTGGTTTGGAGTGTTTGCAGTCGGGCTTGTATCAATGGGAGCAACCCGCCTGGGCAACCACTTGGTTATATTTGAACTTTTTGAGTGCCTTTGAGGATACACACCTTACTAGAAAATATGGTGTGGATATTGCAAACAATGTGATGTTAGAAGCTCAGAAAGTGCGTCAGCGATGTCAGCAAGAGGGTCATCCCAAGTATCTAAAGCGAGCGTTACTCGACTGGGATCAATCCTTGAAAGCACGTAGACTCAATCCTGGTACGAGTGCAGATTTAACTGTTACTACGTTGCTTATTCATGCTTTGTGTAAAAGTTTGTAAAAGCAACTGGAATTTATGGGGAATATCATTAATATTGTGTCGTATTTTTGACACTGATCTAGATCAATTCATGCATCAGACGGGCGAGTAAAATCGTTATCAATAACAAATAATCACACACGGTTTAGATCTGGTTATGTTGGCTAGACTATTACTTAAGGTTTTAGGCACGGAATAATTATAATGAGAATAGCTTTATTAGAAGACAATGTTGATTTTGCACAAACGATTATCGGCTGGTTAGAGGAGGCTGATTACGAGGTTGTACATTTTCGCAGTGGTTTGGAATTTTTGAAAGAATTTCCAAAGTCTAAGTATGACTTGTGCATTTTTGATTCTGTATTGCCTGATGTCAGGGGGGCTGATGTGATGGAGAGTCTTAAACTTCGTTCTACCACCTTGCCGCCAATTGTGTTTTTAACGTCTGTCAGTGATGAAGAAGAAGTTGTTCGTGTGATTGATTCAGGCGCTGATGACTATATTGTTAAGCCTGTCAGCCGTCCAATGCTGCTATCACGTTTAAATGCTTTGGTGAGACGCATTGTTAATAAGAAGAATGAAATTACTTTCTTAGAGTTTGATAACTTAAAAGTGGACTTGGCGAAGCGTAAAATTACGATTGATGAAAGCGAGATTAAGCTGACAGATAAAGAGGTTGATCTGGCCTGTTATTTCTTTAGGAACATGGGTGTGCTATTATCAAGAGGACATCTGATGAATGTTGTCTGGGGTTCGAGTTCTGATGTAGAAACGCGCAAGGTGGATGTGCACGTCAGCCATTTGCGCTCCAAGTTAAAGCTTGTGCCAGAGCATAACTGGAAGCTTTCATCAATTTATCAACAAGGTTATCGATTAGAGCGATTAGAAGAGGCGTAATGGTAAAAGGTCATTGGCTAACAAAAAGAAAACAGTTATTTGTTTGCTTATGTCTTGCAGGTGTGACTTCTGCACAAGTGCAGGCTGCGTCGCCAGACTTAACCCATACTGTTATACCGTCTGAACACATTACTGCAATTCGTAATCTGTATTGCGATCCAACGGTGTCAACGAAGCAAATAGCACACTACAATGGCGTTGCTAACCCTGACTTAGTCCACCCGGGCGATGTGATTCGCATTAAATCATCTTGGCTTAAATCCACAAAATTACCTATCAATGTGATTGTGTTTTCTGGTGATGTTAAGGTCATCAAGCACAATAAAAAAGCGCGAGAGCCACTGACACAACAACATGTTTTAACCGAGGGCGATAAGCTTTTTACAGGCGAAAACAGCCTGGTAAAACTTCGCTTTGCAGATGATTCTGTTGTTAATTTGCAGCCCAATGCGGTCATGCAGATTATCTCCAGCCGCAAGCTTTATCAATCAGACAAATTGCAGATCGAAGTCGATATGCAGCAAGGCCGTACTGAAGTACTGGCAAACCCCGCGCATAAATCAGATCGCCAATTTAAAATCAAAACGCCTTCTGCGGTAGCCGTAGTCAGAGGTACAAAATTTAGAGTGGGTAGTGAAGCGGGTAAAACCATTGAAGAAACGCTAGATGGCGCTGTGGATTTTGCAGTGGCAGACAATAAGGTACAGGTTGAAAAAGGCTTCGGGAGTTTTGCAGAGGCTGGCAAACCGCCATTGCCGCCGATTGCATTGCCACCAGCGCCTGATGCCGCAGCACTTCAAAATCGATTTGAATTTGCGCCAGTAACGTTTAATCTGCCTAAGCTAAAAAAAGTAGCGGCGATTAATACCCAGTTGTCTCAAGCAGAAGATTTTTCATCATTGATTTCAACGCAACGCTTGTCAGTGATGGGGGGCGATAGCAGCCAATTAGCGCTTGGTGCCATTGCCGATGGTGATTACTATTTAAAACTTCGTTCAGAAAGCGACCAGGGCTTGCAAAGTGAAGATGTGATACACGCGTTCACGGTTGATGTTTTCCCATTGCCGCCTGAACCTTTTTTGGATGTCGGTAGCTTTTTGCCCGCCGCAGGGTGGCCTTTGCAATGGTCCCGTATGCAAGGGGTTAATGAGTATGTTCTGCAAGTGTCGGATGCAGAGGGTTTTGAACATGTGATGTTTGAAAGATCCTTGTTTTATAATAGTTTTTATTTAACACCGCTATTAGCCAAATCAGCTAAGTTCTGGCGAGTGGGTATCCGCACCGATGAAGATAAGATTAAGTTTTCTAAGCCCATTGAGCTGTCAGCGCTTGATTAGGGATTCATTTACAGCCTGACTGGCTGCTGCATAATCATCAACGTGTTAAAATTTTTACATCAGGATCAATGGTTTACCGCTGTTATTCTGGTGCTGGGCGTCTTGTTGATTACACTCACAGGCGCCTTATTACGCTTTGATTATGTCTTTTATGATATTGGTCAATATCTATCCCCAGACGATGTCCCTGACGACATTGTTCTAGTCGTGATTGATGAGCCTAGCTTAGATAAGTTAGGTAAATGGCCGTGGACACGTGAAACGCATGCGCAACTGATTCGACAAATTAACCATAGTGAACCTAAGGTGATCGGGTTAGATGTGTTGTTTTCTGAGCCAGACCAGCTACACCCTGGAGATGACAACGCGCTGGCTGATGCGCTAGCTGAGGCAAAGAATATTGTATTGCCTATCGTGCTGGAGTCTCCATACCCAGGTGCTGCAGTTGCCCAGCATGACAGTTTGTCGTTATTTAGAGAGTATGCAGCTGGTGTAGGCCGTGTGAACGTGCCACTAGATGGCGATGGGATTGCACGTGGTATCTATTTATGGGAAGGGGTCACCAAGTCTGAAAAGGTAAACTGGCTGCCACATTTTGCCCAGTCAGTCTTGCAAGTTGCAGGAGAGTTGCCCAAGGATATAGTCCAGGATGCTAAGCAGCCGATACTTGATCCAGAGCAAGTGCAGCAGTCAACCTATCGCAAGATTGATTTTTCAGCACCATCTTCGCATTTTCCTCAGATTTCTTATGTAGATGTTTGGTCTGGGCGTGTTGCCCCCTCTTTCTTTGATAATAAGATCGTGCTGATCGGAGCGACGGCCATTGGTATGGGTGATTTTGTGGCAACACCGATGAGCAGCTTTTCCAGCCCCATGGCGGGTGTGGAATTCAATGCGAATGCGATTGCTGCAATGCGGGATGGCAAGCTGATTAACGACATGCCGATGTGGCTAAATGGGGTAATCGCCGTATTGCTGGTTTTTTTGCCAGTGCTCTGGCTGCCTAATCAAACACCTTTTAAGTCACTTCTGTTCATTTCGGCTTATATGCTGGTTGTTGTTGTGCTGGCAATTGTGTTGCCGACGGCGACGCATTTATGGTTTAAACCCAGCCCTGTGTTAATGATGGTGTTGCTTGCTTATCCAATCTGGAGTTGGCGTCGTTTAGAGCGTGCGCATGCGCACTTAAATGTAGAATTGCAACAGCTTAAAACCGACTTGACGGACTTTGGTCTGCAAGCAGATCAGGTAGTTGGCACGGAGACTAAGTCAAGGTTCAGTGAAGATTTGTTGCAGTCGCGGATTAGCCAGGTGCGTTATGCCTCACAGTTGTTGCGTGATTTGCAGCATAAGAAGAACGAAACACTGGCGTTTATTTCTCACGACTTGCGTGCACCATTGGCCACGGCGATGATGCTGTTGAATGAGCCGGATTTTTCTGAGAAAAAAGACCGTGTTATTTCAATGTTAGAGCAGGCGAATGCATTGGCGGACAATTTTTTGAGTATTTCAAAAGCTGAAACGTTAAACAATGCTTCATTTAAGGAAGTCGAACTTAGTGGTTTATTGCAGGAAGCTGTCGATAATATTTATCAGATGGCACGTAATAAACATGTAAAAGTCGTGTTGGAGCTGTCTGATGGGCCTGCCTGGGTAAGTGGAGACTTTACCTTATTGCATCGTGCTTGCGTGAATCTGTTGAGCAATGCAATTAAGTTTAGCGATGATGGCGGGCTAGTCGAAGTCAACCTGAAGGTAGATGAGGCGTTTGCAAACATTGAAGTGAAAGACTACGGCGAGGGAATCCCTGTTGATAAACAGGAGCAGGTCTTTATGAAGTTCAAGCGATTAGAAGGGCAACCTGTGATGCAGGGCTCTGGCCTAGGCTTGTATTTTGTTGATGTTACCGCTCAAAAACATGGTGGAGAAGTCACCGTGGAAAGCGAGTTAGGGCACTGGACGCAATTTGCCATGTGTTTGCCAGTTTTACACTTTGATGAAGAAGTTGACTAATTCATGCCTCCAGCCTTGCAAAAGGCAGATTTAACATGCGTTTACACGCTAGAATCACAACACAATTCAACTTATTCCGCTATAATGTTGCCACAGAATTTTACAGATAACTTACAAAGTTAGTGCTTAAGCTTGTACAAAATACAAATTTACAAAAGCACACCAAACTATTTAATTAGTCTTTCAGGAGAAAAAAATGGCAAATCTACTAGACCAACTTAAGGAGATGACCACGATTGTTGCGGATACAGGTGATGTTGAAGCGATTAAAAGTGTTAAACCAGTTGATGCAACAACTAATCCTTCATTGTTGTTAAAAGCAAGTCAAATCCCACAATATGCTCCATTAATCGATGAAGCAATTGCTTATGCAAAAGCCCAAGGTGGTAGCAAAGAAGAGCAAATCGAAAACGCAGCTGACAAGCTAGCCGTTTTAATCGGTATTGAAATTTCTAAAGTGGTTCCAGGCCGTATCTCAACAGAAGTGGATGCACGTTTGTCTTTTAATAAAGAGGCAATGGTTGAAAAAGGTAAAAAATTAATCAAACTATACGAAGAGTCAGGTGTTGGCAAAGACCGCGTATTGATTAAATTGGCTTCTACTTGGGAAGGTATCCAAGCAGGTGAAGTACTTGAGCAAGCCGGTATTAACTGTAACTTGACACTATTATTCGGTTTTGGCCAAGCGCGTGCTTGTGCTGAAGCTGGCGTATTCTTAATCTCACCATTCGTGGGTCGTATCTTAGACTGGTACAAAGCTAAAACTGGTGAAGAGTACACACAAGAAACAGATCCAGGTGTGATCTCTGTACGTAAGATCTATGCTTACTACAAAGAGCATGGCTATAAAACTGTTGTGATGGGTGCTTCTTTCCGTAACACAGGTGAGTTGATCGCATTAGCTGGTTGTGACCGCTTAACTGTTTCACCTAAATTGCTACAAGAGTTGGCTGAAACAGAAGGTACACTAGCGCGTGTATTGACTGACAGTGGTAAAACATCAGAAGCACCTGCACGCTTGACAGAAGAAGAGTTCCGCTTTGAGCTTAACCAAGATGCAATGGCAACAGAAAAACTAGCTGAAGGTATTCGCGGTTTTGTTGCTGACCAAAACAAATTGGAAGACGCATTAAGCGCGAAATTATAATAATTGGTTATAGCGATTTTGTTGAAGTAATGAATTGACAGACAAAACCATCGCTATTAAGATAACCAATCAAATCAAGGGGGGTGCTGGTGTGCCCCTCAAAAACGGTTTTTACAGACTGTATTAAAACAGTAATTTTCATAATCTATAACGGAGAAACACCATGGCATTAACTCAAATGGCATTAGACTCATTAGACTTTGACGCAACAGTTGCTTTAGCAGAAACAGTTGCTCCTCATGTTGACATTCTAGAAATCGGTACACCATGCATTAAGCATAACGGTATCAAATTACTAGAAACACTACGTGCTAAGTTCCCAAACAACAAAATCCTAGTTGACTTGAAAACTATGGCTGCTGGTTTCTACGAAGCTGAGCCATTCTACAAAGCTGGTGCAGACATCTGTACAGTTCTTGGTGTAGCTGACATGGGTACAATCAAAGGTGTGATTGATGTTGCTAACAAATACGGCAAAAAAGCTCAAGTTGACTTAATCAACGTATCAGACAAAGTTTCTTTAGCTAAAGAAGTTGTTGCTGCTGGCGCACACATTCTTGGTGTTCATACTGGTCTTGACCAACAAGCTGCTGGTCAAACACCATTTGCTGACTTAGCTGCTATGGCTGCTTTAAACACAGGCGCTGAAATCTCAGTTGCTGGTGGTGTTAAAGCTGCTACTGCTGGTGACGTTCGTGACGCTGGTGCTGCTATCATCGTTGCTGGCGCTGCTATCTACGGTGCTGATGATCCAGCTGCTGCTGCTGCTGAAATCACAAAAATCGCTCACGCTTAGTTCGTTAACAGCAGTTATCTAACTGTGTGAGAGAAAAAGAATCCCGGCTCATTCATGTGTCGGGATTTTTTTGTTTAATGAATGCAAATTGAAATTTAGGGGTTAAAAATGGACCATCAACAGTTTATTCTAGATAATCTGACACGTATCTTAAACGAAACAGACAAGGCTAAAGCACAAGAGCTTTTAGACTTAGTCGCGTCATCAAACACAACATTTATCGGTGGCGCTGGTCGTTCACTATTGGTTTCACGTTTCTTCGCAATGCGCTTAATGCATGCTGGTCACAGTGTATACATGGTTGGTGAAGTAGTAACACCTGCGATTAAAGAAGGTGACTTATTGATTCTTGTCTCTGGCTCAGGCGGCACAAAAACACTACTACCATTCGTAGAAAAAGCGAAATCAGTGGGTGCTAAACTAGCTGTAGTTTCAATGAAATCATCTTCTGCCATGGCAGATGTGGCTGACTTGGTTGTTCAAATCGGTCAAGACGATAGCTTCCCATTAACAAAAGGTATGCCAATGGGCTCACAGTTCGAGCTTTCAACATTGGTATTCTTAGAAGGCGCTATCTCTAAACTCGTGCACGATAAAGACTTAACAGAGCAAGGCATGCGCGCACTACACGCAAACCTTGAGTAGGATTGTCTTACTTGATAAAGGCCTGTTTATACAGGCCTTTATTTTTGTATTACTGCAATTTCCTGCGGTGATAATCGTTTTTGGTGTAATGCCGTTGCGATTAAAGCGTAATTAACGCCCATCGCTTTTAACTCGTATAAGTCGTCCAGATGCCTCACGCCGCCGGCAGCGACTATGTTTGAATGTTGATTAAGTGACTTTATCTCACGAAGCGTTTCCCAATTGGGGCCATTATTTGCGCCTACATAGTCTAATGTCATGGCGATGACAGTCTCAGGCCACAGTGCTGATTGAGATAGTATCTGCTGATCCCCCATAAAAATACTGTTGATAAAGTCGAGTGACACAATCTCTAGCACGTCAGCTTGTCGCGTAATCCTTGCATAATCATCAAAACAAGTGAAATTTTCTGTGCCTAGTATCGGCTTTATCGCTAATTGAGCCCACTTTTCAAAATCAATGTTGTTACTCGCACCAGCATCTACCCAAAATGTCACTGATGGGTATTGCTTGCATAATGCATTGATTAGCGCATAATGCTGCGGTTCAATTACTTTTTGCTGAATGCTGTTTAAATCTGCAATATAAATGGTTTGAAACGGGTAGTAATCCAGCATGGCATCGATGACTGCATGTGGCTTCGCAGATGGTACAAGTGAGGATTGAATAGCGCTATAAGAATCACGCTTGCCTTGTTGCGCATGCACTACCTGACCGTTTAATAAATCAATGACTGGAATAACTTGCATCTGTTAAATGATGAGTGACAAAAAAACTATATTTGTGTGCGAGTTTATCACTGCTGGTGGTTTTGTGGGGCAGGTGTTATCTGCTGGGCTCGTCAGCGAAGGTAGTCTGATGCGAGATCAGTTGTGTCATGAGCTGGATAAAACGGGCCAGTATGCATTGATCAGTATGCATGATGCCAGGCTGAAGCCACCACCCAACATCTCTAACAGCCTGCCTGTGGAGCGGGATTTTGAACTGGCTTTTACCAAGTGCCTTAAACAAGCAGACTTAGTGTGGCTAATTGCACCTGAATGTGATGATATTTTGCTTAAGCTAACCAGGCAATGCGAGGCGGCCAATGTCCCTTTGATAGGCGTGTCGTCAGAAATCGTTGAGTTGGCGACAGATAAATTAAATACAGCTGCCTGGTTAGCGTCTTTAAAGGTTAATACACCCATGAGTTTGCCGGTGCAAGTCTGGAAGACACAACTGGACGCGATTGATCCGCAGCAACCTTGGCTCGCTAAGCCAATCAAAGGGGTGGGTTGTGAAGGCATCGTGATATTACCAGATGGTCAAGCAGTCAGTACATGGCTGACAAATCAACCAAATGAAGTATTCAGTGATTATTTTTTACAAGCTCAGATACTGCATGCTCAACCTGCCAGTCTATGCATGGTTTGTCATGACGGGCGTGGTTTTTTGCTGAGTTGCAATCGTTTAATCGTCAAGCAAAACGATCGTGCCATTAAGCTCAAAAAAATTATCGTGAATGGTTTTGCAGTCCATTGGGTTAAGTTTCAAGCTTTGGCGGATACTATCGCGAGTCAACTGCCCGACATGCGCGCTTACCTGGGTGTTGATGTGATGTTTGATGAACAAGCAGGAACACTCTCGGTGTTAGAGCTCAATCCGCGGCTCAGCAGCAGCTATGTAGGGTTAGCAAACGCAACAGGCCAGAATGTTGCACAATGTTTGCTGGATGCCTATTATCAATCAGATTTTAAAATGCCAGAAATATTGCGCCAGCAGGTCACCTTGAATTTAGAATAAAGCATGCAACCAACAGAACATTCAACCATCATCGGCTGGGACATTGGCGGTGCGCATGTCAAAGCAGCATTGATTCAGAACGATGTCCTAGCACAAGTGATTCAGATAGCCTGTCCGCTCTGGCGAGGGCTGGATCAACTAATTGACGCCATCCAGCACATATTAGAAAAATGGCAATTAGCAGACATTGACATACAGCATGCCATCACGATGACGGGAGAGCTGGTTGACCTGTTTCCGAACAGGAAAACTGGTGTAAAACAAATCGCTGAAACGATGGAGAAGCAACTTAAAGGTGTCTGTTGGTATTATCAGTGTGACAAATTAAAACCTGCGTTTGTGGATAGGGCGCAGTTTGCTGATTGTTGGGAGGGCGTTGCATCAGCTAACTGGCATGCGAGTACGACGTTGCTCGCCCAGCAAGTGCAGAGTGGTTTGTTCATAGACATAGGCAGTACAACAAGCGATATCATCGTTATGCATGCCAGCCAGTTGCATAACCAAGGCTATACCGATGCAACGCGTATGCGAGCAGGGGAATTGTTGTATACAGGGGTTGTCAGAACACCTTTGATGGCGCTTGGGCCAACGGTTGATTGGCGTGATGAAGCTCAGCCACTGGCAGCAGAATATTTTGCGACAACTGCAGATGTATACCGCATAACAGGCCAATTATTACCTGAGGCTGATATGGCTGACACTGCAGATGGTAACAATAAGACGGCTCAGGCAACAGCGATTCGTCTAGCCAGAATGGTTGGTCATGACGTTGAGGACTATCCGATGCAGGCGTGGGATTTGTTAGCAGAAGCCTTTAAAGCAAAACAGGTGGCAATGTTGGTGAGTGCAATAAAAACGCAGCTAGATCGTTTGTTAACGATTGCGCCGCAATTAAAGACAGTGCAGATTGTCAGTGCAGGAGTAGGTAGCTTTTTAGTTGAAGAATTGATTGCAGAATTGTTACAAAATAGGCATTATCCAGAGATGCAATTAAACCAGAGTGCCGCAATACTGACCCAGATCCAAGCACAATCAAACATCAGTCTTGCTGATACATCGCAGGACTGGGCAGGGCATTGTCTACCCGCGGTGGCAGTGGCGATACTCGCAAAGCAGGCAGGATTAGCTCCCTCAGTATGACTACAGCATTAAGACGCTTCCCGTTACCCTATAGTCAGGACATGGCGACACGCTTTGGTGCATGGTGTGATAAACCGTGGTCAATGTTATTGGATAGTGGCAAACCTGCCAGTGAATATGGTCGATATGATATTTTTGTGGCAGACCCTGTGGTTACGCTTGAAACCGCTGATCCCAGCAGCGATCCTCTAATCTCTAGTACGCAAACAACGATTACACAGGGTGATCAGGTTGAAGTCAGCACAGACAATCCTTTTGATTTACTCAATGATCTTTTAAAGCAACATCCCGTAAAGCCTACGCATTCAGAGGTGCCATTCGCGGGCGGTGCTATGGGTTACTTTGCTTATGATTTGGGGCGTGTAGTAGAAAAATTACCAAGCCATGCACAACCGCTGCCCATTAGCCCAGCAATGATGGTGGGTATTTATGATTGGGCAGTGGTGGTGGATCATCGTAAGCAAACGGCTGCCGTGGTTTCGTATGCTTGTTATGAACAGACACAGCAAGAATGGGATGACATTTGCCAGCGCATCTTAATGATTATTCAGACAAGGCATACACAGAACGACTTTCAAGTGACGACCAATGTCAGCAGCAATATGGACTATGCTTACTATGCACAAGCATTTGAACGCATTAAAGACTATATTCAGGCAGGTGACTGTTATCAAGTGAATTTGGCGCAGCGCTTTAGTGCCGCTTGTGAAGGCAGTGCATGGCAGGCTTATTCAGTATTGCGTGAGCTTAGTGCTGCGCCATTTATGGCGTATATGCACTTTGATGATTTTCAGGTGTTGTCAGCCTCACCAGAGCGATTTTTGCAAACTGTGGATGACCATGTTGAAACACGCCCAATCAAAGGCACGCGTCCCAGAGATGACGAGCCCTCCATCGATCTAGCCAATGCCGAGCAATTGCAAAGCAGTGTCAAAGATCGCGCAGAAAATCTGATGATTGTCGACTTGTTGCGCAATGACATCAGCAAACACTGTGCAATGGGCACAGTTAAAGCAGACAAACTGTTTCAACTGCAGAGTTTTTCGAATGTCCACCATCTGGTGAGCATTGTCACAGGTCAATTAGAGCCTGATAAAACAGCGATAGATTTATTGCATGGCGCCTTTCCAGGAGGCTCTATCACAGGCGCACCTAAGTTGCGCAGCATGGAGATTATCGAAGAACTAGAGCCACATCGCCGAGGTGTTTATTGTGGATCAATCGGTTATATAGGATTTGATGGTAATATGGATACTAATATAACTATTCGCACCGTAGTGATCGCAGATGGTGAAATCAGCTTTTATGCAGGCGGCGGCATCGTCGCAGACTCTGAGCTGGAAAAGGAATACAATGAAACTTTAGATAAGGCCGCCAATATGTTGGCGCTACTAAAACGGTTTAAAGTGAAATAACGCAATAAGAAAAAAAGGGGGCGCATTGGACCGTCAGGTGAACAAGCCAATCTGGGTGATCAAGCTTGGCGGCAGCTTGCTAGGCACGCCTGCATTGATGCACTGGCTCAATATCATTCATCAGCACGGAGATGGTCGCGTGGTGATTGTGCCTGGTGGTAGCGTATTTGCCGATGCAGTACGAGAGGCGCAGTTAATTTCTGGTATCAGTGACGGGACTGCACATCACTTGGCGCTATTAGCCATGGATCAATACGGCTTAATGCTGGCAGATATGCACGATGGGCTTGTGACTGCCAGTAGTGAGCTCGAGCTGGCAGAGCGCTCTTATCAACATCGAGGCATCGTCTGGCTGCCAAGCAAGATGGTGATGATGGATGAAGACATCCCACAAAACTGGGAGGTGACCTCTGATAGCCTCAGTGCCTGGCTGGCTAAAAAAATTAATGCGCGATACCTTGTGATCGTTAAATCAGCAAATCTAAGCCATTATCCAGTTGGCGAAGGTGTTCGCGCGCAGCAACTCATTGATGATGAAGTTGTCGATCAACAGTTTGGTGACTTTATTGATCTAGAGACTAAAAACTATCTGGTTTGGAAAGGGCAGGTAGACTTGTTTCAAAAAGGCTTTGCCCCTGATAATATTGAAACACATGGGCTACTAGTCAAAGGATAATTACAATGGGCGACAAAAAAGTTTATTCCGAAGCAGAAGTTGAAGAAAAGCTAAAAGCAGAACTTCCACACTGGTTTTTAGAAAATGGTTGGATACGTCGCAAGTATAAAACCAGCAGCTGGAAATCTACGATGATGGTGGTGACCACGGTAGGCCATTTAGCAGAAGCCGCTTGGCATCACCCAGACCTTACCGTGTCTTATGCGTTTGTCATCGTCAAGCTTTGCACACATGATGCTAAAGGCATCACTGATAAAGACTTTGAACTAGCCAAAAAAATTGAAGAGGTTATTGGCTGGCAACCAGGTAAAGAGGGTAGTGCGCTAGAAGGCACGCCTAATGAAGATGCTCGGTTTAAGTATTTGAAATACGACGATTAAGTTGATTAATCCTCACAGGGTTGAAATAAAACATTATTCGTCTTTATTTTGACTGTTTTTATTTTGCGTTTTCAATTAAGCTTCAAGCATGAAGTTTGATGAGCAGTGGCAAGATATTCAACATAAGCTGGGTTTAAAGCAGTCTCCGCTTTATTTATTCCTAGTTTTTTTCTGGCGCAATATTCGCGAGCAGCACGCATTGCAAACGGCTGCTTCGCTAGCTTACACAACATTACTTTCAATTGTGCCATTGGTTACTGTAGTGTTTTCCATTTTTGGACAGCTATCGATTCTCGGTAATGTATCAGAGTCGATACAGTCTTTTATCTTCAGTAACTTTGTACCAGCGTTCGGTTCAACTGTGCAGGAATACATTTTCCAGTTTTCTGAAAATGCTTCCAAAATGACACTCACTGGAGTGGTGATTTTGATTGCGATTGCGCTGATGCTGATCGCCACCATCGATGATGCATTTAACCGTATCTGGTTAGTCAAAAAACACCGCTCGCCCATATCCCGTCTATTGGTATATTGGGCGATGATCACGATGGGGCCGTTGTTAATTGGTTTGGGCATTTACCTGACTTCATCTGTATTGGGCTTACCTCTGATTAATGACGTTGATGAATCATTACAACTGCAATCACGGTTATTACGTTTCGCTCCATTTTTAACTTCGGCAGTGGCCTTTACCTTGATCTATATGATCGTCCCCAATTGTTATGTGCCGAAGCGCTATGCAATGATCGGTGGTATCACCGCTGCCGTGCTTTTTGAACTGGCTAAATTTGCTTTTGGTATCTACGTCAAAACCATGCCAACTTATCAAAACATCTATGGCGCGATTGCAGTGGTTCCATTGTTTCTGGTGTGGATATACGTTTCATGGGTGATTGTGCTGGTCGGCTCGCACTTATCGTATTGTTTGTCGACTTATCGTTTTTCAAAAGGTAAAACGCAATTCGCGCAAAAGGGTGGCATTGTCGAAGCTTTGTACTTGTTACAACATCTATGGCAAAAGCAGCAAGCAGGTTCATCTACTCAGTTTGAAGAGATTGTTAAGCAAGTCCCTCAATTGCCTAGTGGACAGATACAACATCTGCTAGCTTTATTGCATGAAAAACAATGGGTACATCAGGTTGATGAAGAAGAGTGGAGCTTAGCAAGGGATTTACACCAGACAACATTATTTGAGCTCTATCAGGATTTGCCTGGTCGCTTGCCCGACGCACTGTCTGATGAGGAGGAGTTAACTGTTCAGGATACTATTCATCAAAAGCTTACACCTATGGTTAGCTCGCACCATGCTGACACCAAGCAACAGCTTTCTGAGCCGCTAGTTAACTTTATGGTTTGAGGTCCTTAGACCAAAGATACATGCTGACTTTTTTATTGAGTATTTTTAGCTCAAAACAATGATCGCTCGCTGCTTGTGCTAAACCATAACAGACATGTAGAGGTAACAAGTGCTCCTCTCGTGGGTGGCAATAGCGTGCGTGTGGGGCATTTCCCCAGTGAATGAATCGTTGCTCTCGCTCAGCTTCATTGAGTGCTGAGTTTGTGCAAGTGTCTAGCAACCAGCTTTCAAAAGCACTATTTTGGCTATCAGCTTCGTTTGCACCTGAACCAAAGAAAGCGCGCATATTATGAAAGCTAAAGCCTGAGCCAATCACCAGCAGGTTGTCATACTCGATTTCACGCAAAGCACGCCCAATGTTGATGTGCGTTTTGGCATCAAGGTTGTTAACCAAAGACAACTGAACACAAGGGATGTCAGCCACTGGGAACATAATCTTTAAGGGTACGAATGCGCCATGATCAAGACCTCTTTGATGATCAAGCTCAGCTTCAATACCTGCCTGGTTTAATGCCGTAAATATTTGCTGAGCCAGTACGGGTTCTCCGGAGCACGGATATCCAATACGATAAGCCTCATCAGGGAAGCCATAATAATCATAAATTAATTCTGGGGTTGCACTTGCTGTAATGGTTGGCTTGATAGCTTCCCAGTGAGCGCTGATCACAAGGATGGCAGCAGGTTTAATGAGTGTTGTTGAAATCGTTTTGATACAGTCGACCATTTCTTGGTGACCAGGGTCCGCCAAGAGTGGCAGTGGGCCACCGCCATGAGATAAGAATAAAATTTGTCGCTGTTTTGACATGGTATGCAGACGTACACGCTAAGAGTGCAAAGGTGATGCCCCTCCACTAAAGGGGAGACGAAGAGGCATCGAGCAAGTGATTATTGTTGAACGCCTTCTACAAATAAGTTGATCTCAACATGTGTAGAGGCAGGGCCTAGATTATAAGTAATGCCATAGTCCGCTAATTTAAGCGTTGTTTTACCTTCAAAGCCCACGCGGTAGCCGCCCCATGGGTCTTTACCTTCGCCAACTTTAGTCACTGGGAAGCTGATCGATTTAGTCACGCCATGTAGTGTAAAGTCGCCAGTCACCGTTGCTTCATTTTCATTTTTAAAAGTAAATTGAGTACTTTTAAACGTAGAAACAGGAAATTTAGAAACATCTAAAAAGTCTTTGCTGCGCAAATGCTTGTCGCGTTTTGCGTGGTTAGAGTCAATCGATGCAGTGTTTATATTCACGGCAATGCTTGATTGCTCAGGTGCTTTTGCGTCATACGAAAATTTGCCATCAAAGGTATTAAAGCGACCAGTTAGCCAGCTGTAACCTAAGTGTTTAATTTTAAATTGCACAGAAGCATGTGCGCCATTTGTGTCGATCATATAGTCAGCGGCTTGTGCAACAGGGCTAGCAAATAATGAGGCTGTCAGTGCAGCCGAAAGTACCGTAGATAGAATCAATGTTTTCATCGTTTTCAATTTCCTTTTAAATCAGTTAATCAATATTTCAATTAGCATTTCAGTGAGTTGGACGATCAGTGATGCCAAGCATTCGCTTAAGCGTCCTGTTTTTTTCAATTAAGTGATGTTTGAATGCCGCCACCGCATGCAGTGCCGCGAGAGCCATCAAACCCCATGCTAGAACCTCATGGACTTCGCCAAAAAAATCTTCCTGATTTTCCATCAAGGCAGGTATAGCTGGTAGTGAAAATATGTCAAAAACCGCTATTGCTCGCCCATCTGCAGTTGCAATCAAGTAACCAGAGAGCATTAATAGCAATGGAATTAAGTACAACAAACCATGTACTAAAGCCGCTACGGCATGCTCCCAAGCTTTACCTGGTTCTGGTGTTGGTTGCACGTTGGCCACTCGCCATAATATCCGCGCTAGAAGCAGGCCAAAGAGCGTAATGCCTATACTTTCATGCAACGCCAGTGAACCACGATACCAAGGATCATAATACGTGAGCTCAACCATATAAATGCCTAACCCAAACAAACCAAAGACTACCAAGGCAAATAGCCAATGGATTGCAATCGTCAATGCGCCATACGCATCATGCGTGTTTTTAAGTTTCACAAACCAGTCCTTTCGTAGAGATTATTAGCTTACACAGTTTTGATTAGATAAAAAATACACAAAAAATATCAATTGTTGTGCATAATTGCACAGAACGTTTATCGTTTTGGAGAAAACAGTGCACTGGGATGATTTTAGAATAGCCAATCAGGTTGCGATTTCCGGTACGCTATCTGCGGCTGGTGAAGCACTGGGCATTAACCACGCCACAGTAATCAGGCACATTAACCGTCTAGAAGAAGCATTAAACACTAAACTATTCATTCGGCATCAGCGTGGTTATCAACTCACTGAGGCAGGGCGTTTGATGCAGCAAACCATGCCAAATATTCAATCACAATTTAACCAGCTGGCTGAGGATATATCACTCACAGAAAATACGTTGGCAGGGGTGTTAACCATCACTACCGTGTCAGACTTTGCACTGTTATTAAACCCAAGCTTAAAAAAATTCCAAGAGCGATATCCAGAGATCCGTATTCAGATTATCGCTACAGATGATCGCGTACCACTAGAAACGGGAGAAGTACATGCATCACTACGTATTACCTCTACGATAGAAGAGCCGGACTTGATTGGCCATAAAATCAAACACTTCCCCATGCAGCTATGGGCAGCACAAAGCTATATAGACCAATACGGCATTCCAAACACTGAAAGCGACTACGCCAAGCATAAATGGGTATTACCAATGGGCAAAAAGCGCAATATCCCATCCATCAAAGACCTGTTGCAAAAAATACCCCCAGAGCAGCTTGTGTATCAAAGTAACAGCTTTCGCGATATCCAGTCAGCCGTTTATGAGGGCATGGGCATTGGGCCTGTGACCGAACGTCATCCCATGTTGATGGGGGGCTTGGTGCAATTGCCGGTTCCACTCGCGCAAACTGATCAGGTGTATTTGTGGTTTATTTACCATAAGAATATCAAGCATAATCAAAGAGTTCAGGCATTGCTGGCATTTTTAAAAGAATACTTTTGAGTGTTGCTTGCCAGACAATGCCGTATGGCGTGTTAGTTAAGTTTGCGTTTAATGAGGTGATCTAAAGAAGCATAACCAGCGCCCCAAATCATTAAACTAAAGATTAAAATCCCCCAGATGACATGCAATAAAAAGGCAGCATGAGGCATTTCAGCTAAACTCAGAACAGCCACAATGTTGAAAATAAATAAGCCAATGGCGGATGCTGAGGTCAAAAAACCCACTAGCAATAATATTGGTAAGATCAACTCTGCCGCAGTGCCCAAATAGGCCGCAACGTGCGGAGGCAGCAATGGAACCGCATATTCATACTCAAATAAAAATAACGTTGATTCCCAATCTCTTATTTTGGTTAAACCAGCCAAGAAAAAGGCGTTAAATAAATAGACTCGGATAGCTAACAAACTAAGCGGTTCGGTAATTTTTTTAGCAGCATCATTGAATTGATAAAAAAGGGATAAATAAGTTTGTGTTTTCATCGGAGATCTCCTGTGGTGTTTAAGTGATAAAGCCGCAAACAAGCCTTTCAGCAAAGGCTTTTGGCAGCCAATCAATCAGTGAAAAATCAGTATTTGTCATGTGTGGCAGTGATTCCGAGAGCGTGTTGTTGGCAGATGTCAGTTGAATCCACTGCATTTCTACTTCATCAACTAAGCGAACATGGGCTTTCCACTTGGGTCGCCATATCAGGGCGTTTTGCCCTTGTTGCATCGCAAGCTTTTGTTTTGATTGTTCCAATAATTCCGCTTGTTGATCAAGGTTGCTTGATTGGTGCGCTTGCCAAATATCCACGATGGGATAATCAGATTGAATGATTTGTGTACCAACTGCATACTGGATACGCGCTCGCTCAAGGTGCTGCGTTTCAAGATTGCTTAGCCTTAATACAGGTTGGTTTCGTTTAGCTCTTTCAAGCAAATGACATTGCCAATCAAGCTGAGCACAGTCTGGCAAATATGGATAAGGCGATAAACTATCTTGCCGACTGAGCCAGCTAGAATAATCCTGCCCCCATAAGCCCCAGTCACCATAAATAAACGGGTGATGCGCGATATAGCGTTCTACTAGCGCTGAGAAAAAATGCTCACCGACCAAAGCTGCAATGGTAGGGTAGCTAATCGCAAGTGAACGAATCGCACTGGCTTTAATATTCGTGCGGTATATTGCTAAGCTGCTCGCATCGAAGTTATGGTTGTTCGTTGACCAAATTGCATTCACTAAATCTTGCTGAAATTCGCTTATCTTCTGGTCAGACATCGTCTTCAACCTCATGCGCTAGTGTGCGGGCAATTTCAGATTCTGCAATCAGTTGATCCCAAGTAGGTAATTGTGTATCCCATTCGATTAATGTGGCAACATCATCAAACCGTTTAAGCGCTGCTCGATAAGCCTCCCACGTTTCATGACTCACTGGGCCGCTGTGATCATCAACCCAACATTGTTGATGCGGGTTGCTAATGCCTGCTAGGTGAATTTCTTTTACATGGTTTTTTTCTAAGTGTTCAATGTGTTTAACGACTGCATCCAAGGGGGTAGCAACTTTTTGATTGAACGCGTTAACATAGAGGTTATGCAAGTCTAATAACAACCCGCACCCAGTTACGTCGCATAGTTGATTAAAAAAAACATATTCAGGCATGTCGCTGAGCGAGGTGTCGAGATAGCTGGAGATATTCTCAATCAGAATCTGTTGCCCCAACACATCTTGCACACGCATAATATTGTCGCGCATCACATTTAGCATCGCTTTGCTAAACGGTATTGGGAGCAGGTCGCCAGCATGTTGCAATGCATCACTATTTTTTACCCAGGCAAAGCAAGCGTGATCAGATACCAGCATAGGTGAAAAACGATCAACTAACCGCTTGAGCTTTTGTAAATGTTGCTCGGGCATTGGGTAGACAGATCCCAGCCCCAAAGATGTCGCGTGCAGGCTTAACGCATAGCGTTGTGTGACTTCTTGCAACAAATCAATGCTAGCGCCGTCATCCGCAAAAAAATTCTCAGCATGTACTTCAACAAAATCTATGGAGGCGGGATTCATTGCCGCCTCATAATGTTCCGAACGTAAGCCAACACCTATCTGAATCATCATTGCCCCCATAAATTTCAAACATTACTTTCTGCTTAATTTTTGTTTGGCTTCTTGTTTAGATAGGCCACCAAGCTCGCTACATGTGCCT
>SPJL01009047.1_pt1 | contig 42885 bp, 45 predicted proteins | sample 3741751 | NCBI WGS metagenome assembly SPJL01 (sample SAMN10925998, study PRJNA522277) | cold seep metagenome | isolation source: Elba SIP-enriched marine methane seep metagenome, extraction at timepoint T3 | place: Italy: coast of Elba, Mediterranean Sea | reverse complement strand
TCGACTTGCATGTGTTAAGCATGCCGCCAGCGTTCAATCTGAGCCATGATCAAACTCTTCAGTTTAATATGGGTGATGCTAAGTAAGATTAGCATCCAATCTCTGATCGACTTCAATTACGTAATTCGTTAAAACCTTAAATTGACGTGAATCTATGTCGATGTTTTTCTCTTACCGAGTTAAACCATCCAACACAGTACCCACACAAATTATTTCGACTAGTTTGTTAAAGAGCTGACTAGCACTACCGCTGCTAGCCCAAGGCATTACGCCCTGTTGAGCTCGACTATTCTACAGCCTCTGCTCTTTTCGTCAAGTACTATTTTACGGCTTTTGTTTTTATTTAATCTCAACGCGAGCAAACTTTCTTTTCCCTACCTGATATACCTGCTGCGAACCCGCTTCAATCATGGTTTTGGTGGTTTTCACCTTTTCTCCATCAATTTTTACAGCTCCTTGCTTGATCATCCTGATAGCATCGGATGTGCTTTTGGTTAAGCCCGCATCCTTCAATAAATTTGCTATAGGGTATCCCCCATCCTTCGCATCAAATACAAATTCATCCATTTCATCGGGTAATGCACCACGCATGAACAGTGCCTCAAAATTTTCGAGTGCTTTTATGGCTGATTCTTCCGAATGAAACCGAGCAATAATTTCCTGCGCCAATGCAACTTTGTATTGGCGTGGATTTTGACCTTGTTCACATGCCTGTCGCCACTGCTGAATATTTTTGATTGGCTTGAAACTAAGCAATTCATAATACCGCCACATAAGCTCATCCGAGACCGACATGATTTTCCCGAACATTTCATTTGGAGAATCTGCAATTCCGATGTAATTATTTAAGGACTTGGACATTTTCTTCACACCATCCAGGCCTTCAAGAATTGGCATTGTTAATACAGTTTGCGGCTTCTGGCCTTCCATCTCCTGTAATTGCCGACCAACCAGCAAATTAAACTTTTGGTCGGTACCGCCGAGCTCGACATCTGATTTCAATACTACGGAATCATACCCTTGTATCAATGGATATAAAAACTCATGAATAGCTATTGCCTGTCCGCCTTTATAGCGTTTATTGAAATCATCCCGTTCCAGCATTCTGGCAACCGTATGTTTTGCTGCCAGCTGAATCATATCGGCAGGACTCATTTTTTCCATCCAGGTGGAATTGAACACCACTTGTGTTTTTTCTGGGTCGAGTATCTTAAACACCTGCTCTTGATACGTCTTGGCGTTTTCCAAAACATCTTCTTTTGATAATGGCTTGCGAGTTGCGCTTTTACCTGTAGGGTCACCGATCATGGCAGTAAAGTCGCCAATCAAAAACAATACTTCATGACCATAATCCTGAAACATTTTCAGTTTATTGATCAGTACTGTGTGTCCTAAGTGCAAATCAGGCGCTGTCGGGTCAAATCCTGCCTTTACCCGCAGCGGTTCTCCGCTTTCCAGTTTCTTTACAAATTCTGCTTCAACAAGAATTTCATCGGCTCCACGTTTTAGTTCGCTCAACATGTCCTGCAACAATTGTATTCTCCGACAAATTTTCAAAAACGAGCGTTATTATATGATTAATAAAACTTTTTGCAGAACAATATGCATGTTGTGGGCTATAATCAACAACAGACATTAATTCCATTTTCAATATCCTGTGATTAACGTGAAACCTAAAGCTTTAGTCTTAAGCTCGTGCCTAATTATGCTTACTGGCAGCGCGACGCTTTTATTTTCCGACTCAATTGAATCAACGACATCTTTAATCACCCAGATCCCGATCCCTGAAACGATTTCAGAATCGCCTGAACATGCTGTAAATCCTGAACCAACAGTTCAGGAAAAAGCCTCTGACCTAGCGCTAGCCCAACCGGACTTAATTAATATTGAACATTCAATAAAGTCTGGCGAATCATTATCCGTTATTTTTTCCAAATTCAATTTCAGTAAAAAAGATTTGCACAACATTGTTTATCAAAACAAATCAGGCAAACTTTTTTCTACCATCAAACCTGGCAAACAGATTATCTTCAAAGTTGATTCTGAAGGGCAGCTTCAGCAGGTTAAATACCAAAAAAATACGCGGGATACATTAATCGCAGAGCGTAATGATGACCATTTTAACGTAGTCATTGTCAGCAAGCCCATTCATCGTGAAACTGCACATGCACAGATGACCATCCACTCCTCTTTATTTTTAGATGGAAAAAAAGCCGGTTTGTCTGACAAATTAATGATGGAACTGGCCAACATCTTTGCCTGGGATATTGATTTTGCGATGGATTTAAGACAAGGCGACCATTTTACCGTTGTCTACGAAAAGCTGTTTGTCGATAGCGAAGAATTTGGCACGGGTGATATTATCTCCGCAGAATTCGTAAATCAGGGGAAAGCATTTACCGCTGTCCGCTTTAATGATAGTAAAGGAAACAGCAATTATTACACCCCGGAAGGCAAAAGTTTACGCAAAGCTTTTTTAAGATCCCCGGTTGATTTTGCACGCGTAAGCTCGCACTTCAACCTGCGCCGACGCCATCCGGTACTCAACAAAATTAGGGCTCATAAAGGCGTTGACTATGCTGCTTCCACTGGCACACCAATTAAAGCAACAGGTGAAGGAAAGATTACCTTTCGCGGCTCTCAGCGCGGCTATGGCAGAGTCGTCGTCGTGCAGCACGGACAAAAATATTCAACCAAATACGCGCATATGTCACGCTTTCGTAAAGGACAGAAAAAAGGACATTTTGTAAAACAGGGCGATATTATTGGCTACGTGGGTAAATCCGGCTTGGCGACCGGCCCACATTTACATTATGAATTTCTGGTTAACGGTGTTCATCGCAACCCGCTAACAATTAAGCTGCCAACCGACAACCCAATCGACAATAAGTCATTGGAGATGTTTAAGCAGCAGACACAACCCCTACTGGCCCAGCTCAGCAAAGTAAAAGCGCAAAATCTGCTGGCCAAAAACCAGCAATAAGCGGGTATGCCCGACTTCTATATCGGCCTGATGTCGGGCACCAGCCTTGATGGCATAGACGCCTGTCTTATTGATTTTACAGACAATCAATACCGCTTTGTAGATTTCTACTATCACCCTTTTCCATCAGCCCTTAAAAATTCACTCAAAGCGCTTAGCAATCCATTACAGCCTATTATGCTTTCTGATCTGGGGACGATAGATCACTCATTGGGTCAATTATTTGCTGACGTTTCTCTAAACCTGCTGATAAAAGCCTCAATTTCCCCCACAGACATCACAGCTATTGGCAGTCACGGCGTAACCGTGCATCACGCACCATCCAGCCAGCATCCTTTTAGCTGTCAAATCGGCGATCCAAATATCATCGCACAACAAACAGGCATTACCACGGTGGCTGATTTCAGGCGACGCGACATAGCCGCAGGGGGTCAAGGCGCTCCAATGGTACCGGCTTTTCACCAGTATTTTTTTAGCAAAAAATTCAACAATTTGTGTGTGTTAAATATTGGCGGAATGGCCAATATTACCGTGCTTAATGACAGACAGCTACTCGGCTTTGATACCGGCCCCGGCAACACACTGATGGACTATTGGACTTTTAAACACCAGCAACAACACTATGACAAAAATGGAGAATGGGCTGCAAGCGGAAAAACAAACCAGGTGTTGCTAAATACGTTGAAGTCAGACGCCTATTTTCAGCAAGCGCCCCCCAAAAGCACAGGAAAAGAATACTTTTCCCCGACCTGGCTGCAGACCACTTTACCCGTACACATGTCTGCTACAGATGTTCAAGCAACATTATGTCAGTTGACGGCAGACAGCATTTCAAATGCGATTAGGCAATTTGCCCCTGCAACAGAACGCACTATAGTGTGTGGCGGCGGCAGTCACAACCAGCATTTGATGACATTATTACAGCACAATTTGGAACATCCGGTGGAATCAACTGCAGCTTATGGTATTGATCCGGATCATGTAGAGGCCGCCGCTTTTGCCTGGCTGGCCAGACAAACCATCAATGGCCGGCCTGGTAACCTGCCAGAAGCGACCGGCGCAGAAATGCCAGTGATATTAGGTGGTATTTATCCCGGCAATAATCAATTAAACTGAAAAAGACGAACCACAACCACAGGTTGTTGATGCATTCGGGTTACGAATGACAAACTGTGAACCAGAAAGGTCTTCTTTATAGTCAATCTCGGCACCATTGAGATATTGAATACTCATTGCGTCAATCAACACCATAACACCACCGTTTTCAACCCGGGTATCATCATCATTCACGTCTTCATCAAACGTAAACCCATATTGAAAACCGGAACAACCCCCACCTGAGATGTAGACTCTCAGTTTTAAGTTATCGTTGCCTTCTTCTGCGATTAACGCGCCTACTTTTTCAGCGGCACTATCGGTAAAAATTATTGGTTCAGCCATTATAATCTGCTTGGTAAAAAATTAAAGTATGTCGTTACCCAGTATTTTAGTCAAGAATTGCTGCTCTTTCTAATTTACTTTGAACGACTCTTATCAAAGAATGTTTAACTTAAACTATGGGTAAAGCCCAACAATTTCAAGACCAAGCGCTTCTTCAAAGCCAAACATCAGGTTCATATTTTGTACCGCCTGACCTGACGCTCCTTTCACCAGATTATCAATCACCGACAAAATAACCAGAGTATTCCCCTGTTGTGGCCGGTGAATGGCGATCTGACAACGATTCGTTCCGCGCACATTACGCGTGTCCGGTTGTGAGCCCGCTGGCAATACATCAACAAACCGCTCCTCCTGATAACGTTGTTCAAATAACGCCTGAACATCACCCGCCTCATCTGTAACGGTTGAATACAAGGTCGCGTGAATACCTCTGATCATCGGCACTAAATGCGGCACAAACGTTAACCCGACGGGGTGTTCAGTCACCAGCTGCAAGCCTTGGACAATTTCAGGCAAATGTCGATGACCGGCCGTTGCATATGCTTTAAAACTTTCTCCACTCTCACTCATTAATGATGACACCTGTGCTTTACGCCCGGCGCCACTGATCCCGGATTTCACATCCGCGATCAATTGACCAACATTAACACGGTTGCCTTCCAATAGCGGTAAAAAACCCAACTGCACCGCTGTCGGATAACAACCAGGGCAAGCCAGCAACCGCGTGGTTTTAATTGCTTCCCGATTCACTTCCGGCAACCCATACACGGCTTCGCCAATCACATCCGGGCAGGCATGCGCCATGCCGTACCATTTTTCCCATTCATGGTGATCTTTAATTCGAAAATCTGCCGACAGGTCAATCACTTTCACCCGTTTTTCAAGCAAGGCTTCAGCCATCTGCATTGCAGTGCCATTCGGGGTCGCAAAAAACACAACATCGCAAGTCGCCAATGAATCTACATCCGGCACCGTAAAGCTTACATCACAATAACCGCGCAGATTAGGGTAAACCGTATCCACACGCGTACCGGCATCAGAACGCGATGTTACCACCGCAACCTCCACTTCTGGATGCAACACCAGAATTCTAAGTAATTCAACGCCGGTATAACCGGTCCCCCCGACAATGGCCGCTTTAATCATATTCCTCGTTTCAATCAAATGTAATCTGTAAAATAGGGCTATATGATACGCTTTCTTTAACCCTAAACAGAAATGATTGCCATACAAATTTCTCAATCCGGCGATGCCTCTGTATTGCAAGCTGTTGATGTCCCCCGACCACAGCCGTTGCCTCATCAGGTATTGATCAAAGTATCTGCCGCCGGTGTTAACCGGCCAGACATCATGCAACGCCAAGGCATCTATCCACCGCCACCGGGTGCATCTGATATTCCGGGGCTGGAAATTGCTGGCGAGATCATTAAAACAGGTCAAGAGGTTGATCAATTCAACGCGGGCGACAAGGCCTGCGCCCTGGTCACAGGGGGCGGCTATGCTGAATATTGCCTGGCCCCCGCCGCATTATGCCTGCCCGTGCCCGCCAGCATGACAGAGGAACAAGCCGCCGCCTTGCCGGAAACTTTTTTTACCGTGTGGAGCAACCTGTTTGACCTTGCCCGGTTAAAACCCGGTGAGTGGGTACTCATTCATGGCGGCAGCAGCGGCATTGGCAGCACGGCAATCCAGCTTGCCAAATCCTTTGGCTGCACCGTTCTGATCACCGCAGGCAGTGATGAAAAATGCCATTTCTGCCAACAACTGGGGGCTGATATTACTATCAATTACCACACCGAGGATTTTGTCGAGGTCGTTAAAAATGCAACTGACGGCAAAGGCGTTAACGTGGTTCTGGATATGATTGGCGGCGATTATTTTCCCCGCAATCTGAAATGCCTGACCGTAGAAGGGCGACTGGTACAAATTGCCATTCAACACGGCGCAAAAAGTGAAGCCAATTTATGGGCAATCATGCAAAAACGCCTGACTATCACCGGCTCCACCTTACGTGCCCGAGATGATATTTTTAAAGCAGAGATTGCTAAAAGCTTGCTGCAGCACATCTGGCCACTACTCGAACAACAAAAAATAAGCCCGATAATTTATAAACGCTTTCCGCTCACGGCTGCCCAACAAGCGCACAAGCTCATGGAAAGCAGTCAGCATATGGGGAAAATATTGCTTATTCCCGAACATAAATAACGATCACCAACCAACACCTGAGAAACCTTATGTCTTTTAGCAACTTGATTTCTTCAACTCAACTGTTTCAGCATCTACACCACCGCCCATGGGTTATCATTGATTGCCGTTTTAACCTGGCAGATAGCCAAGCTGGAGCAACAGCATATCGCCACGGTCATATTCCAGGTGCACATTATCTGCACCTGGATAATGATTTATCCTCTGCTGTCAAACATTACACGGGGCGCCACCCTTTACCCGATTTCAAAATTCTGGCCAAAAAGCTGGGCACGCTTGGTGTGTCCAATACCCACCAAGTCATTGCTTATGATGATGCCAACGGCGCGTTTGCTGCACGTTTATGGTGGTTATTGCGGGTCATGGGGCATGAGGATGTGGCTGTGCTGGATGGCGGTATACCCCACTGGCAACAGCACGATTTTGAAATAACAACAAGCTTGCCGAAACCTGCACCCTGCACTTTTCGAGTTTATCTTGATGACCAGCAATGGCTATCAGCATTACAACTAGAAAATGCATTGGCGACACAGGCTATCACCCTGCTTGATGCTCGCACTGAAGAACGCTATCAAGGCCGTGTAGAACCCATCGACCCGGTTGCAGGCCACATTCCAAAAGCAGTAAATCGCCCGTTTCAGCACAATCTTCAAACGTCCGGATTATTTAAACCCGCCGCTCAATTGGCTGATGAATTCGGTGATGTAGTGGGTTCAACAGACGGGCAAAATGTTGTTCATATGTGTGGTTCTGGTGTGACTGCCTGTCACAATCTGTTGGCAATGGACGTTGCCGGACTGGGCGGGTCGCGGCTTTACGCCGGTTCCTGGAGTGACTGGATTGGCGATAAAAACCGCGCTGTGGCAACCGCTTAGTACGGCGGTTTAATCACCGCTTCCGGAAAGCCGTTCTGCCGCCAGGCTTCGTACAATACAATGGCCACGGTATTGGACAGATTGAGACTGCGACTTTCCTTTTTCATCGGTAGGTACAATTTCAGCGAAGGATCATGTCGATAAAGAACATCATCCGGCAGGCCACGGGTTTCAGGACCAAACAACAAAGCATCTCCGGCCTGGAAATCTACTTCGCTATACATCCGCGTACCACGTGTAGATAAAGCAAACAGTCGTTTAGGCTGATTTTTATCGATATAGTTTTGCAGAGATGAATACTGCCGCACATTCACCCATTCATGATAATCCAGCCCCGCTCGGCGCAGTTTTTTATCTTCCAGCTCAAAGCCAAGCGGCTGAATCAAATGCAGATGTGCGCCGGTATTGGCGCACAAACGAATAATATTGCCTGTATTCGCCGGAATTTCCGGCTCATAAAGTACAATATCGAACATTAACTGCCAACGTTTATCGGGATCAGGTTCCAGATGTCGTTGTTGTAATCTGAAATAGTACGGTCTGTAGAGAACTTGCCACTGGTTGCCGTATTCAGAATACTCATCCGCGTCCATTCATCCTGATTCAGATAAGCTTTTTCCACACCTTGTTGCGCGTCAACAAAACTGCGGAAATCAGCAATCGTCATCCACGGATCATGCGGACTTTTCAGCGAACCAATAATGTCATCAAACAGTCCCGGCTCGAATGGATTAAAGTGGCCACTTTCCAGCAGGTTCATCACATGTTGTAAATCTTCATCTTCAGAGATGATCAATGATGGCATATATTCTTTGCGCATTTCGACCACTTCATCTTCGGTCAGGCCGAACAGGAAGAAGTTTTCATCACCCACTTCTTCACGGATTTCAATATTGGCGCCGTCCAGAGTGCCAATAGTCAACGCGCCATTCATCATGAATTTCATGTTACCGGTACCGGATGCTTCTTTTCCCGCTGTAGAAATCTGCTCGGACAATTCCGCTGCCGGACAGATTTTTTCCATTGCAGACACACGATAATTTGGAATAAATACCAGTTTGAGCTTGTCGCCTACTGCCGGGTCATTATTCACCACATCCGCCACATTATTGATCAGCTTGATCACTTTCTTGGCCATGACATAGCCCGGCGCAGCCTTTCCGCCGATAAATACGCAACGATTGACCCAGTTTTCGGTATCTCCACGCTTGATGCGATCATACAGATGAATCACATGTAATACATTTAACACTTGGCGCTTGTATTCATGGATACGCTTTACCTGTACATCGAACAGCGCATTCACATCCAGATCAAAATCATGATCGCGGTTTAGATAATCAATCAGATTTTGCTTACTGGCTTTCTTCAGCTCAGCCCATTTTTTTCTGAATTTAGCATCATTTGCTTTGGGTTTGAGCTTTTCCAATTGCGACAAATCGGTGATCCAATCATCGCCAATCGTTGCACTGATCAATGCTTTTAGTTCCGGATTACAAGATACCAGCCAGCGACGCGGGGTCACACCATTGGTTTTATTGTTGAATTTGTCTGGCCACAGTTCGTAAAAATCTTTGAACAAGCCTTCCTGCAATAATTTGGAGTGCAATTCGGCCACGCCATTGACTGAAAAACTGCCGACAATAGCCAGATACGCCATGCGCACCTGCTTGTCGTGACCTTCCTCAATAATCGACATGCGTCTCAAGCGATCCACATCACCCGGCCATTTTGTTGAAACCTCGGCCATATAACGTGCGTTAATTTCAAAGATAATTTCCATCAAACGCGGCAGCAAGTACTGCATCAAACCAACAGACCAACGCTCCAACGCCTCAGGCAGCAAGGTATGGTTGGTGTAAGCCATGGTTTGACGGGTAATCGCCCATGCATCATCCCACTTAAGCCCATGAATATCGACCAGCAGACGCATTAATTCTGCAACAGAAATACTAGGATGGGTATCATTTAATTGAAAACAGTTCTTGTCTGCAAATGTGGAAAAGTCATTGCCATTCACTTCTACCCATTGCGCCAGAACATCCTGCAAACTGGCAGATGCCAGCAGATATTGCTGCTGTAAACGTAACACCTTGCCGTTTTCATTGGCATCGTTCGGATACAACACCATGGTGATATTTTCTGCAGTATTTTTTTCTGCGACTGATTCAGCATAATTTCCGGCATTGAAATTTTGCAGATTGAATTCTTCTGTCGGGCAAGACTTCCATAACCTCAACGTATTGACTGTTCCGTTTTGGTAGCCCGGAACCGGCGTGTCATACGGAACCCCCAGCACATCACTGGTATTCACCCAACGTGTACGCTGACCGCCTTCACTGTCCACATAAACTTCGGTATAACCACCGAATTTGATCCGTTGCGTATGTTCAGGGCGTTCAATTTCCCAGACATTTCCATTACGCAACCAATGATCAGGTTTTTCAATCTGATGGCCATTTTCTAGTGCCTGACAAAACATGCCATATTCATAACGCAAACCATAACCGGTGACGGGTAATTGAAGCGTCGCGCAACTATCAATAAAGCATGCCGCCAAACGACCCAGGCCTCCGTTACCCAATCCGGCATCCGGTTCAGTTTCCACCAGCTCTTCCATTTCAACGCCAAGATCATACATTGCCTTAGACACAGCCTCATCAAACCCAAGATTGATCATCGCATTGCTCAATGAGCGCCCCATCAAAAACTCCATGGACAGGTAATAGGCTTTTTTAAAGCCATTGCTTTTGTAAGTTGACTGCGTTTCCTTCCAGTGCTCCATCAGGCGATCACTGATTGCCAGGGATACCGCCTCATAGGAGTAATACGGAGAATGTCCTTCTTCCTCCCGACCTAAACGGTAACTGTAATAATGTCTGAAATCTGAAATTATCGATTTTTTATCCATGCCCAATTTTGACAATTTGGATAATTTCACCCGAGGCGTACTCTTTTGGAATCTGCTTTCTGACATTGCGTTCTGTCCTGAAATGTTAGCGTTAAAAAATTATACTTAGACTTTTGGCCTCAATTTAGCCAGCTTGCCATGACATTGTTTGAATTTTTTCCCTGAACCACAAGGGCAAGGCTCGTTACGACCGACTTTTTTTCCTTCTCGCACAAAGGGCTGCTGCTCATCCTCCTGAGAAGAAGATTGACGAGGTGGCATTCCCGGAGGCGCCTGCTGTAGTTCCGGCACATCTTCTTCAGCCTGAATGGCACTGCCAGCCTCAGCATGCTCAAAATGCATTTCCTGTGGCCCCTGACGTTGCTCTTCAATCGCCTGAACATCTTCTTCCTGCTTGATCTGAATTTTTGCAAGTATCCCTACCACCTCATATTTGATGTGATCAAGCAGGCTGGCGAACATATCAAATGACTCGCGTTTGTATTCCTGTTTGGGATCTTTTTGCGCATAACCTCTGAAATGAATCCCCTGACGCAAGGCATCCATGGATGCAAGATGTTCTTTCCAGCTATTATCAAGCACCTGCAGCATCACAGACTTTTCCAGCCCATGATAGGCCTCTTCAGTTATGGTTTCCTTCTTTTTCTGGCTGGCGGCTTCCAATTCTGCAACGACATATTTACGTACTTCAAGCTCGTTAAAACTGGCATCTTCATCCATCTTGATCTGCAATGGAAGTTCAAGATTGAACTCTTCCTGCAGATGCCCTTCCAGGCCGGCTATATCCCATTGTTCTTCCATGGTTTTCGGCGGAATGTATTGAGTAATAACATCATTGGCCACGTCTTTTCGAATATCGGCAACCATTTCACTGATATCATCTGCCGCCATCAATTCATTCCTGCGTGAATACACCACTTTACGCTGATCATTGGCAACATCATCATAGGCCAGGATTTCCTTACGGATATCAAAGTTGCGGCCTTCCACTTTGCGTTGCGCATTCTCGATGGAACGAGTCACCCACGGATGCTCAATTGCCTCGCCCTCTTCCATCCCCAGCTTTTTCATCATCCCACCGACACGATCTGTCGCAAAAATGCGCATCAAATCGTCTTCCAAAGAAAGATAAAAACGGCTGGAACCAGGATCACCCTGACGACCAGAACGTCCGCGCAGCTGATTATCCACACGGCGTGATTCGTGACGTTCAGAACCAACAACATGCAGACCGCCGCTTTCCAATACCGTCTGATGACGTTTTTTCCAGGCATTACGCACCCGGTCTTTCTCCGGCTCAGTCGCTTCTTCGCCTAAAGCCTTGAGCTCGGCATCAAGATTCCCACCCAGTACAATATCGGTACCACGACCGGCCATATTGGTGGCAATGGTAACGGCACTTGGCATTCCTGCCATTTCAATAATATGTGCTTCCCGCTCATGCTGTTTGGCGTTCAGCACTTCGTGTTTTATCGATTGCTGACTCAGAATGCTTGAAATCAGCTCTGAATTTTCAATTGAGGTTGTACCCACCAGCACGGGCTGCCCACGTTCGACACAATCCTTGATGTCTTCGGTAATCGCAAGAAACTTTTCACGCGCAGAGAGATAAACCAGATCCCCTTTGTCTTCGCGAATCATTGGCTTATGGGTTGGAATAACGACCACCTCGAGCCCATAGATCTTGTTCAACTCAAATGCTTCGGTGTCTGCTGTCCCTGTCATACCGGACAATTTTTCATACAGTCGGAAATAGTTCTGGAAGGTGATCGATGCCAACGTCTGATTTTCATTTTGTATCGGCACAGTTTCTTTAGCTTCTATCGCCTGATGCAGACCTTCTGACCAGCGTCTTCCTGACATCATACGCCCGGTAAATTCATCGACGATGATGACTTCATTATTATGCACCACGTAATCTACATCTTTTTGAAACAAAACATGGGCACGTAATGATGCATTCAGGTAATGCATTAAGCGGATATTGACCGCATCATACAGACTGGCGCCCTCTTCCATCAGGCTATGCTCTACCAGTAACTGTTCTATTTTTTCATGACCTGCTTCAGTTAGATGAATCTGGCGATTTTTGTCATCGACAAAAAAATCACCTGGCATCTCGTCCTGTTCTTCCGGGTCATCCGCTTTTTCCTGACGCGTCAGGAAAGGAATAATTTCATTGGTTTTGACATACACCTCGGTGCTATCTTCGGTCGGGCCGGAAATAATCAACGGTGTTCTTGCTTCATCAATCAGAATGGAATCTACCTCATCCACGATGGCAAAACTCAAATCACGCTGAACCTTGTGTTCCAGGCTGAATGCCATGTTGTCACGCAGGTAATCGAAACCAAATTCGTTATTGGTCCCATAGGTAATATCCGCCGCATAAGCCGCCTTTCGCTCGGCATGAGACAAGTCGGCAATGATGACGCCTGTAGTTAACCCCAGATAACTATATAAACGCCCCATCCATTCGGCATCACGCTGGGCAAGATAATCATTAACGGTGACAACATGCACACCTTTGCCAGCCAGCGCATTCAAATAAGCGGCCAGGGTGGCCATCAGTGTTTTCCCTTCCCCCGTCTTCATTTCAGCAATCTTGCCATCATTCAAGACCAAGCCACCAATCAGCTGCACATCATAGTGCCGCATACCGAACACCCGGGTTGATGCTTCACGTACTGTGGCAAACGCTTCTGGAATCAGTGCTTCCAGCATGTCACCTTTTGCTAAACGATCACGAAACTCCTGTGTTTTATTTTTCAGGTCATCATCAGATAAATTTTGATATTCCTGCTCAAGAGCATTAACTTTTTTGACAATTCTGCGCTTTTTTTTGACCAGCCTGTCGTTGCGGCTACCAACAATAAATTTAACCAGCTTATTCAGCATTTCTTTTCCGAAGAGATTTATTAAATGAATACAAAACTTTTGGATTATATACTTTTATTGGTTCACTTCCCAACAAATCCAAATGAAGGCCCTTTCATGATTTGAGGATGATCATAATAAATACAATCCTCTAGCGTTAAATAAATGCATAAAAGTTGCATCGCCAACGTACGATTCACATTTCAGGCATTATTTAAGGGGTATTTTTAAAAGATGTGGTAATCATCAGTAATAAAAAGTGAAAAATTATGTTTTTTTGGTGTGCCGAACAAAAATAGTTCTATATAATGGGCGCCAATAACGCACGGTAGCTTCGTTACCTTTGGGTCTCAAGTTAGATCAACAACCCGTTTTTCATTACCTGCTTTATTATTTCTTAATTTACTACGCTTTTAACCGCATTATTTAGAATTATTGCAAGAGAACATTATGTCAGATCTAGTAGAAGGCACCGTTAAATGGTTTAACGATGAAAAAGGGTTCGGTTTTATTGAACAAGAAGGCTCAAAGGATGTATTTGTCCATTTCAGCGCTATTAATGGCTCTGGACGAAAAACGTTAAAAGAAGGCCAAAAAGTGACCATGGAAGTTTCCATGGGACAAAAAGGCCCTCAAGCGGAAAATGTAACCGCTCTATAAAGCAGTACTTTTGCGTAGAGCACGATCTGTGGGTCAGACCGGTCTGGCCCACAGATCGTGCTCGTCCGCTTCTTCAAACTCCACTTCAACAATATCGCCGACATTCAGATATGTGGCGTTATCTAGAAACACCTGTCCGTCGATTTCTGGCGCATCAGCTTTGCTTCTGGCCACCGCCCCCTCTTCTACGACTTCATCAACGATCACTTCGCCTCGCGTACCTACTTTGTGCTGTAATCGCTTTGCACTGATGTCTGCCTGAACGTCCATAAAACGCTGCAGTCGCTGTTGCTTGATTTCTTCCGGCACACTGTCTGGTAATTCATTAGCGGCCGCGCCTTTTACTGGTGAGTAGGTAAAACACCCCACTCTATCCATTTGTGCCTGTTGCAGAAAATCGAGCAACTCTTCAAATTCTGCCTCTGTCTCTCCAGGAAATCCGACAATAAATGTACTGCGCAGGGTAAGCTCAGGACAAATATCCCGCCAGGCAGTTATGCGTTGCAAATTGTTTTCGCTGGCTGCTGGCCGCTTCATTAACTTGAGGATTCGGCTGTTAGCATGTTGAAACGGGATGTCAAGATACGGCAATATTTTCCCCGCCGCCATCAGCGGCACCACATCATCCACATGCGGATAAGGGTAAACGTAATGCATTCTCACCCAGATTCCCAACGCTCCCAACGCTTCCACCAAATCGACAAAACGGGTTTGCCTCTCCCTGTTTTGCCATGATGAAGCCTGGTATTTTAAATCCACGCCGTAGGCACTGGTGTCCTGAGACACCACCAGCAATTCTTTAACTCCCGCCTGTTGCAGCTTTTCCGCCTCCTGCATGACGTCTGCCAACGGCCTACTCACCAGGTCTCCACGCATGGAAGGAATGATGCAAAATGTACAACGATGATTGCAGCCTTCGGAAATTTTCAAATAGGCGTAATGTTTGGGCGTTAATTTAACGCCCTGCGGGGGCAATAAATCGGTAAACGGGTCATGCGGTGCAGGCAGATGCTCATGCACGGCATCCAAAACTTCATCCGTGGCATGGGCGCCGGTAATTTTCAGCACTTGCGGATGCCGGGCAAGGATCTCATCCTGTCTTGCACCTAAACAGCCCGTGACAATCACCTTGCCATTTTCCGCCAATGCTTCACCAATGCTGTCGAGAGACTCTTCCACCGCCGCATCAATAAATCCGCAGGTATTCACCACCACCAAATCCGAGTCCTGATAACTGGGAGAAATCTGATAACCGTCTTCACGCAGGCGGGTCAAAATATTTTCACTGTCCACCAATGCCTTGGGACAACCTAAACTGATAAAACCAACACGTGGATTACTCATACATTCCTCATTTACAAACAGGTCGGCGGCTTGGGCAAACCGGCACATTTACAGGCATATTTTAGCGGCCCTTTGGGAAACAGCTTTTGCAGATAACGACTGTTACCTTTTTCCTCTCCCAAAGCTTTACGCACCGCTTTGACAAAAACCCGCGCATTCGGCAGGTGCCTGTATTCAATATAATAGTGTCGAATAAATTCGATAATTTCCCAGTGTGGCTCAGTCAACTGCAAATCATCCTGAGCGGCAAGTTGCAAAGCGACCTCCTTGCTCCACTGCGAATAATCCAGCAAAAAACCTTCATCATTGCACTGAGTGTCGTCCAAAACCATTAACGCCACGTATAGATTTGCTGATGATCTTCAGTTAATGACACTAATTGTTCATAGCTCACCACATTTATTCCAGCTAACATCTGCGTGTGCTGCAAACCAAAAATTTGCAGGTCGTCTGCCAACACATGGACGCGACAATTATTGTTCATTATTTCTTGCAACGGCTTGGACCAGCGATTTCCCTGAACACCCAACCAGATAGCCGACTGTAAAAAAACAACATCATCCCCCCCTTTTAATCGCTCCACTATGGCAATATCAAAGGTAGATGAAACAATTAAATGCAGCATATACTATTCAATATGAGTCAATTTAAGGCCAATAATGCCGAACACAATCAGTAGAATAGATATCACCCTGATCCAGTCGGTTGACTCTTTAAATAAAAATATGCCTACTATTGCTACGCCAACAGCGCCCATCCCTGTCCAAACAGCATAAGCCGTACCCAAGGGTAAGGTTTTAATTGCCAGCATTAATAGATAAAAACTGCTTCCACCGGCGACCATTGTCACCACACTGGGCCATAAACGGGTAAAACCTTCATTAAATTTCAGGCTGACTGCGAAAATAATTTCTGAACATCCTGCAGCTAATAACAAAAACCAGGCCATTACTCTCTATTTACATACCTCAAAAGGGCGACTATTCTACAACAAAGGAAAAAAGCCTCTGTGTCATTATTTTTTGTTTTATGAAATTAGACAGTAAATATTTGGTCAACAACCAAAAAAAAATCATCCATCACTTTACCATTCTTTATGCTAACAAATGTGTAGTTTCAGCTAAACCTAACCCCGGTGATGAAGCGATTATCACGGCTATTATACAAATAAATGAAAACGACAAGGTGCTGGTGCTTGATTACGGCCTAAATGAGTTTCAAAACAAACAATTGATAAAGGCGCCCGCGCCAATATTTGAAGCAGAATTTGAAGGCATCAAGCTGGTATTCACCGGCAAAAATGTAAAGAAAACCAGAATGGACGGTCAGATTGTGTTTTCACTATCTATCCCAGACAGCATTTATTGGATACAACGACGCGCCTGTTATCGGGTAAAAATTCCGTTGTCTCACCGAAGCTATTGCAAAATCCGCTATATTGATGCAGAAAACGAAATCCACTTTGTGCGTTTCAAACTGTTAGATATCAGTGCCAGCGGCATGGCCTTTCACGATGACCATATGGCGTTTGCCAATGACTTGATTGCTGCACAGGAATTTATTCATTGCCGGTTATTCCTCGACGAGCAGGTAATCGATAATATCTCATTTGATATTGTTAACCAGTTCAATCTGGTCAACAACAAACCCAACAGTGGAAAACGTGTGGGATGTAAATTTAAAAACCTGACCCCTTCGATTGAATCACACGTATCGCGGTATATGCAGGAAATTGAACGAGAACAACGCAACCTGGGACAATAAGACTGCCTGTCTCTACAGATAATTGAACAGACTTAAGTCCTGGATTCTGGCAAAGGACTGCTGGGCCGCCTGTAAGGCAATATTCTGCCGGTTAAATTCACTGATTGCCGTCGCATAATCAAGATCCTCCGCATTACTTAATGTTTTTTCCATATTCAGCAAATAGTCCTCATGCTGCTCTTTAACCCGGCCAGCGGTTAATAATCTTGCGCCCACCTCAGACTCTACCGTTAACACCCTGGTCAGGGAGGTATCAATCTCGTCCAATGACGTCAATGATGGATTATTTGCTTTTAGAGCCAGAGACAGGGTTTCTATGGTTTCAAAAATATTATCGGTTCCGACAGTGCCAAAAATCGCTTCTCCACCATGCCCATCTGCAATTTGCTGGATTTCGCTAATTTGTATATTGCGTTGATTGGCATCACCATTGTAAACATAGGTGTTCGGCGTACCGGTCGTTTTGGTAAATGATTGCGTATTGCTCTGAAACCCCGAAAATAAATAGTCCCCATTAGCATTTCGAGTATTGGCCAGACTCAATAAAGTATCATTAATCTGATCCAGCTCAGCTGCAATCGCTCTGCGGTCTTCAAATAAATTACTGTCATTCAGCCCCTGCACTGTCAACTCACGCACCCGGTGCATTAAATTCACCACATTACGCAAGGTACTCTCTTCCAAAGACAAGCGCTGATCCAGCGTATCAATATTATCCTGATATTGGCTGACCATAGACATATCCTGCTTCAAGTCAATAATCCGTGCCGCGATAACCGGGTCATCAGAAGGCGTTACTATTTTCTTACCGGTTGAGAGTTTTATTTGTGACTCATTCAATGCACTCTGCTGCTGCAGTAACGCATTAAGACTCCGTTGATGCATACCTGATGTGGAAACCTTCATGCCTTCTCCTAACGCATGGTACTAAGCAAGGCATCAAACAACTGGTTTGCGACAGATGCCGCCTGTGCTGCTGCCTGATACGAATTCTGGAATTTAATCAAATTGGCCGCCTCTTCATCCAGATTGACTCCGGAAATTTCATCCCATGCCTGTTCTGACTGTTTAAACAAGGATTCCTGCGCCGTTCGATTAACTTTTGCACTACTCGTCTGCGACCCGATGCTTGCAATCAGCAAGCTATAACTTTCAGAAAATGAGGTTGTCCCCCCCAGCATGGTCGATTGTGTTTCAAGTCCAGCCAGTTGCAGGGCGACACGGTTATCACCAGGTACTGTTGCCGCACTTTGAGATGCAGCGACCCGTTTGGGATCGGAAATCAGGGATGTCATAGACTTGGCTGTATTCCATGTCGGCCGGATAACGAACTGATCCCCCACAGCCATGGTGCCACTAAAACTGACACTAAACCCCGTATCAGCGACCGGAACCACTGTGTTATCACTTAGTCGGGTCAAGGTAAACGTGGTTGGCCCGATCCCCGTAACATCCAGTTGATAATCTGATGCATCAAGATCGGTTGCAGTGGTGTCAAAGCTTGCCGACACACTCCCCCCCGCAGCTGAAGTCAAAGCAACCACCGTTATTTCCGGTGACCCCAGATCAAACAAGGGGCCGCCCGCATTACCATTGAGATCAAACCCTGTTTGATGTATACGATTGAATTCAATAGCCACGCCTGCTGCTGAAAGCCCTAATTCACGCTGGGCAGGGTCAAGAATTTCATCTCTAAAGCGTAAAGCACCGACAATTTCGCCTCCGGTCAATTGGCCATCAATACTCTGCCCCCCCAAATGAATTTCTTTCAGTGACGCATCAAGTTCACTATTTTGCAGGTTAAGTGAAGATGCCACCGCTGAAACAACCAAGGGCTGGCCTTTACCAACAAACACATCCACCGATCCATTCGGCTGCTCTACGGTTGCAATATCGACGATTTCAGATAACTTCAGTAACAACCGGTCGCGCTCATCCAACAAATCATTAGGTTGCTGTTCTGTTGAGGTTTTCCCCCAGTCATCAACAATTTTTACATTCAATTCAGCCAGGTTTTCTGCAATATCGTTCGCTTTTTTTGCCATCAATTTCAGGTCATTATTTAATTGATGACGGATTTTAGCCAGATTATTGTTCACAAAATTAAACTGTTGGGACAGGTTATCAGCTTCGCTGAGCATCATTTGTCTTGCCGCCAATGAGGACGGCTCATCCGCCACATCATTAACTGAATTAAAAAAAGCATTCATCACCGAAGACATACCGGTATTGCTATCAGCCACCAGCTGATCGACTTCCGCTGCCATTTGGTAATATTTATCCACTTCACTGAATGAAGACGTACTGGAGCGAAGCTGGACCGTCACAAATTCATTATAGGCGCGGGTAATGTTGCTTAACTTCACCCCGTTGCCAATGAACCCGGCCCCTGTGTACTCAGACGGCATGGTGCCCAGTTCAGCGCGCTGTCGGGTATAACCTTCGGTATTGACATTGGCGATATTATGACTGGTTGTTTCCAACGATCGCTGAAAGGTGGCCAGACCGGTTAATGCCGTATCAAGAAACCCTACACTCATAATTTAACTCCTTGCGCCGAACCGGCTGTCGCAACTGCGGCGCCTGCGGAAATTTCTGCACCGCGATAAATTTTCATTACTTTGTCAGCATACTGCGGATCAGTCGCGTAGCCCGCGTTTTGCAATGCCTGCATATAACGCTGCGGATGGCCCGCCTGTTGCAGGGCATGTCGATAGCGCGGATTGTTTTTCACTAATCGCACATAATCGTTAAAACTGTCCTGATAGGAAGGGTATGACCTGAAGTCTGCGTTCACTTTATGTGCCCGGCCCTGATCAAACTCCAGTGTTTGTTTATTCGCTCGCTCACCAGACCAGTGCTTGCCCGTCTTGATGTTAAACAGGTTAAAGCTGTTACGTCCATCATCATGCTTGATCACGGATTTCCCCCAGCCGGTTTCCAACGCTGCCTGCGCCACCAGAACCCCGGGAGCCACGCCCAATTCCCGGGCCGCCTGTTTTGCCAACGGCATCAGTTTGTCTACAAAGCGTTGCTGGATTGTTTTTTCACCGTCTACCGGTTTAATGTCTACCGGTTTATTGACGGGCACCGCTGCTTCGCTGCGTTTTTCGCTGCGTACAGGAAGGGGGCTTTTTAAATAATCCTGCACACTCAATGATTGTCCTGCGGCCTCTTGCGGCGGAGATAACTGGCGCTCAATTAATGCTGCCAGCCCCATGCCGGGATCACCCGACAAATGCAGCGCCAGTTGCTGATCATACATATCGCGGTAAAAATCACTTTTATCCGAATCCAGAATACCTTCAGCCAGCTTGGCATCGCGCATACTTTTTAATACACGGCTTAAAAATATGGACTCAAACTGTGCGGCGACTTCTTTGATGGCTTCCGGGGTGCTTTCCCTGGCCCCCTGCTTTAACTTGGCCAGCCCCTGAAGGTCGGTATAAATACGGGCATCACCTGCACTTATCATAGTGGCACCCTAGATCACAATCAGCTCGGCACGTAACGCGCCCGCAGACTTTAACGCTTCCAAAATGGCGACCAGATCACTGGGTGCTGCACCGACATCATTCACCGCTTTTACAATTTCATCCAGTGAAACCCCGGGGTTAAACACAAACATGCGTTGACCGCCTTCTTCTTCTACATTGATTTCTGACTGTGGGGTCACCGCTGTATTGCCACCCGCCAATGCATTCGGTTGAGAAACCTGGTCTGTCTCGCTGATGGTTACGGTCAAACTACCGTGCGATACCGCCGCCGGCTGCACCCGGACTTTACTGTTGATCACCACCGTTCCGGAACGTGAATTGACTATCACCCGCGCAGGCGCATCATCCGGCATCACCTGAATATTTTCTACCATGGAGGCAAAGACAACTCTTTGCGACGTATCGATCGGCGCACCCACCTTAATTGATGTCGCATCCATGGCCTGTGCCACGCCCGGCCCAAGCACGCGATTAATGGCCTCGACCATGCGGTTGGCTGTGGTGAAATCAGAATTATGCAGGTTAAAAATCAACGTATTGCCTCGTGCAAACGGGGTTGGCACTGAACGCTCTACCGTCGCGCCATTGGGAATGCGCCCTACCGTGGGGTTGTTCACTGTGATGCTTGATCCGTCTTTACCAGACGCGCTCAACCCACCGACGACCAGATTACCTTGCGCCACCGCATAAACATGACTATCCGCTCCTTTCAGCGGACTCATTAACAAGGTTCCGCCTCGCAGGCTTTTGGCATCGCCAATGGAAGAGACGGTCACATCAATGGTTTGCCCCGGTTTGGCAAAGGCAGGCAATTCTGCATTCAAAGCAACCGCGGCAACATTTTTTGCCTTGGGATCAACACCGGGGGGCAAGGTTATGCCCAGTCGCGTCAACATACTACTCAGGCTTTGTCCGGTAAACGAGGTTTTATCACCCGACTTGGGTAATCCCACCACCAGGCCATACCCCACCAGCTGGTTACTGCGTACACCGGCAATCGCGGCCAGGTCTTTAATTCGTTCAGCCTGAATCAGCGGGCTGAACCCCATAACACATATTAAAACTAATAAATGCCGCAGCACACCTGCGTACCCCGGATAATTCATCAGATGAATGGATTTCATAACAATCTTCATGACAACTGATGATCTAGTTTTTTTAATTAAAATGAGTAACATTGATAACCTACCTGGTGAACTATCCGGGTTAAAATGGAAACAGCGGACTCATGAAAAAACGCGCAAACCAGCCCATCTTGCTGGCATCTGCCACTGCGCCATCACCCGTATACATAATTGTGGGGTCAGCCACTTTAGTCGACGGAATGGCATTTTCCACTGAAATATCCTGTGGACGCACAATCCCAGACAAGCGAATATATTCATTCCCGTCATTCAGGGTCATGCGCTTTTCACCACGAATCTTCAAATTACCATTAGGTAACACATCCACCACCGTCACTGTAATATCACCAGACAAACTGTTACTTTGATTAGCAGAGCCATCACCTTCAAACGCATGATTTGATTTCATGCTGGTTTCCAGATCACGGCCAAGCAATGCTTGACTGGCCACCCCCCACAGGGTCGGCGCCGTCACCGAAATTGAATTGTCTTTATTGGCATCCAGATCCGCACTTTTCTTGGCCTGGGTGCTTTCCGTCAAGGTCACTGTCAAAATATCGCCCACCCGTCTGGCGGAATGATTCTCAAACAGACGCATATCATAGCCTGCCTGATAAATTGATCCGGTATGCCGAACCGGAGGTCGTAAATCCGCCGGCTGCACAGGGGCAAAATCAGGATCACGTTTGGGTAATGTTTCGCAACCGCTCAATATCAACCCGATCCCCAGCACACTCAATACACGTTTCATTTGCCTAATCCTGCTTATAGCTGTTGATTCACATACGACAACATTTCATCCGTAGTGGAGATGGCTTTGGAATTCATTTCATACGCACGCTGGGTTTCAATCATATTGACCAGCTCTTCAACAACATTGACATTAGACGTCTCCAGCGAGCCCTGGAACAACACACCATATTCTTCTTCGCTGGGCGTACCAATCACCGGAGCACCACTGGCGACTGACTCCCTGAACAGGTTTTCACCTATCGGCTCCAGTCCGGTCGGATTGACAAAATCTGCCAGCTGAATCTGACCTAATTGAACCAGATTGGGGTTGCCCGGTTGCAGGACTGAAAACGTGCCATCCCGCCCAATCGTAATACTGATTGCATCGGGGGGAACCGTAATTGCCGGTTCCAGTTCAAAGCCACCCGAAGTGACCACCTGACCGGTAGAATTCAATTTGAATGTGCCGTCACGGGTGTAGTTGATATCACCGTTTGGCATTAAGACCTGGAAAAAGCCGCGTCCGCTAATCGCCACATCCAGCGAATTATCCGTCTGCAACACATTGCCCTGAGTATGTAGTTTTTCAGTGGCCACCGTTCTTACCCCCGTGCCCAGTTGCAACCCGGAAGGCAACTCATTGTTTTGCGTGGTTTGTCCGCCGACCTGCCGAATATTCTGATACACCAGGTCTTCAAACAAGGCGCGGGATTTTTAAATCCAGTGGTATTTACATTGGCGAGATTATTGGATATCACCGCCATTCTGGTTTGCTGCGCATCCAGTCCTGATTTTGCGACCCAAAGTGAGCGTTCAGTCATGTCGACCTCCTGACGAAAATTTGTCGTTATTTGCCGTTACAACTTAATAAGCATAAGCTATGCCATTTGCATCAACTTAGCAGTCACACCCGAGTTATCATCGGCATTTTTCATGACTTTGGTTTGCAATTCAAAATTACGCGCCAGCTCTATCATCTCAACCATGGCTTCCACCGCATTGACGTTACTGCCTTCTAATGCGCCCTGGAGCAAGGTCACATCAGCATCTGCAGGGGGTGCTTCGCCTTGTTTCAGATAAACCAATCCATCCGTTCGTTTTTCCAGATCATCCGCAGGCGGATTGACCAGTTTGATGCGGTCAACCACTGCCAGAGTTGCGCCCGTCTCACCCTGTGGCACAATGCTGATCGTTCCATCATTGCCAATATCAACTTTACTCGCGGGAGGAATGCTAATCGGGCCATCATCACCCAAAATCTGCAATCCAGAGCCTGTCTGTAACAAGCCTTCCGGAGTTATTCTTAAATCGCCTGCACGGGTGTATGCCTCTGCGCCATCTTGTCCCTCAATGGCTAGCCAGCCCTCACCCTTGATGGCGACATCCAGTTCACGTCCTGTTGTACGTACCGCCCCCATGCTGTAATCGGTACCCGGCCGTTCTGTCATTGCATAAACTCTGGAAGGATACCCCGGCCCAAACACCGGCATGGAACGAAACTGTTCAAAGTCTTTTTTAAATCCTGTGGTTTGCGCATTCGCCAGATTATTTGAATTAGCTGTCTGCGCCAGCAACGTCTGCTTGGCGCCGCTCATGGCAATAAATAGACTTCTATCCATGACTTACTCCATCAATTAAATATTAAGAATGGTTTGCATGATGGTATTTTCTGTTGTGATCGTTTGCGCATTAGCCTGATAAGCCTGTTGCGCCACAATCAAATTGACCAGTTGCGCCGATAACTCCACATTGGATGATTCCAGTGCGCCGGATTGAATCAAGCCAAAGTTATTGGCCCCTGGCTCCCCCGGTATGGGCTCACCTGAACCCGCACTCTGTCCCCACGTGGTATCCCCCAACTTGGCTAATCCGTTTGGGTTGGCAAATCGCGTTAAGGCAACTTTACCCATGGTTTGTGAACCACCATTGCTAAAACGGGCAAAAATCACCCCTTCATCATCAATATCTATTCCGGTTAAACGCCCAGCAGGCAAACCATTCTGAGTCAAACCGTTGACACTGAATTTTTCCTGTACCTGGGTGGAACCAAAATAATTCATGGTATTGATGTCAATATCCGAAGCCCCCGTTGCCGGTAAGATCACATGCGCATCCAGATTGAATTTTCCATCAGTAGGCGTGAGTAATTTACCATCGGGAGAAAACGTCAGAACACCATAAGCGGCCTGGGTACCGGCAGTACCTGTATCGGTATCCGGGCCGATATTGCCCGCAGGCGAACTTATTGTCACAGCCGTTTTGGTCGGCGAAGTACTGTCCCCCATGAAGTGATAGACATGCCAGGTGGGGCTACTAGCCGTCCCGGTGGGTGCGCGCTTGGCAAAATAGGTGGTCAGAATATGGGGGGATCCTAAACTGTCATAAACTGTCGCCGAGGTTTGTGTGGTGTAGGTGTTGGAGTCGGTATAATCAAAAGGCTGTAACGACGGATCAATAATCGCCGTATCGGCATCCAGGTTGACCGTCAGCTCTACTTTATCCGTCGCCGAAGGCAACCCCGTCAATGTATTGATTTGCACTGGTTGCGTAACCCCGGTACTAAAGCCATCCGAAAGAGCCACCCCATTTGGCTTGTACACCATTAACGCCTTGCCCTGGTTATTCACCAGAAAACCGTCTTTATCCAGTTTAAATTCCCCAGCCCGACTGTAGGTCACATCATTCGTTTCTGTCGGACTTTTTGCCAATGAGAAAAAACCCTCGCCACTGATGGCCAGATCAAGATTGTTGTCCGTGAATTCCAGGTTGCCCTGATTAAACAACTGCGCCACATTGGTCACTTTTACACCGGAACCCGGTGTGGTGCTGCTCACCCCTCCAAGGCTGGCTGCATACACATCTGCAAATTCGGAACGCGATCTTTTAAACCCAACAGTATTGGCATTGGCAATATTATTACCCGTCACTGACAAATTATTGGTTGCTGCATTTAAGCCGCTTAATGCTGTGGTAAATCCCATATGTGTTCTCCTTAAAGAATTTGCTGAATCTGGTTGAAAGAAACTGGACCCAATCCGCTTAAATTCACTTTCAGCGAATGGCTACCGCTTCCCATCGTGACACTTTCTACTTTTGATTTGATATTTGCCTGCATTTGCGTATTTTTTCCGTCTAAACTGCCTTCTACCTGGACGTTATATACGCCTGGGTCGACCAGCTCGCCATTATCGTTAAAGCCATCCCAGGTAAACGGCACTTTTCCCGCGGCATGATTGCCGAGCTGGAGAGTCCTGATTTGTTCACCAGAATAGGGATCAACAATGGTGACCTCAAGGTTGGGCGTACTGCCCGGCAAATCAATTTCACCACTGACGTCCCCGCCTGCACTAAGCAAAGCCTGGTCTGATGGGGCTGAAATATAACGTCCCACCAGGCCTGCGGCCTGCAAAGCCTGGTCAGAACTTATCGATTCCGCAAAGTCATTAAACGATTTCTGCAAATCCTGAATCCCTGAAACTGTACTGAACTGCGCCATTTGTCCCAGAAATTCACCGTTTTCCATCGGTTTCAGTGGGTCCTGATGCGTCAACTGGGTTGTCAATAATTTTAAAAACTGTTCTTGTTGTAACTGTTGATCCTGCTTTTTAGGTTTTTCTACCGTAGACAGCCCCAGATCTTTAAATGAATCAAGTACGCTGGACACCATCTTACTGCCCCATTTTCAATGTTTGTAAAATCAACTGCTTGGCCGTATTCAGCACCTCGACATTATTCTGATACGATCTCGACGCCGACATCATATTGGCCATTTCCTCAACTGTATTTACATTGGGCTTGTAGATGTAGCCCGTTTCATCCGCCATCGGATGATGTGGGGCATATTCCATAACTGGCGGCGACTGGCTTTCCACAACCCCCTTAATATTCACCTTGCTGGCCGTATCGTTTTTATCAAGCATGTTTTTCAGCTCTGCCTGAAAGACCGGCTGACGCGATTTATAGACCTCATCAATACTGCTGCTTACACTGTTCGCATTGGAAATATTACTGGCCACCAGATTCAGCCTTAACGACTGCGCATTCATGCCACTACCGGCAATATCAAACACTTTCATTGAAGACATAGTTATTCTCCTCGTATCGCGGTCATCAAACCGGAAAATTTACCATTCACAAACCGTAGACTGGCTTGATATTGCACTGCGTTTTCCGAATATTTAGCTTGTTCAATATGCGCCTCTACCGTATTACCATCCAATGATGCCTGCTGAGGATTTCGGTATAACAAAGAGGCGCCCAGCACATTATTTTGAGGCGTGGTGTGCCCTGCCTGAGTTCGCTCCAGGTGAGCAGATTGTGTTGCGGAGGTTTGTTTAAGCACAGCACCGAAATCAAGATCTCTTGCTTTATAGTCTGGCGTATCTGCATTCGCCAGATTCGAAGCAAGAATCTCGCTCCGCTTTTCTCTCAGGGTCAGTGCTTGCGGGTGGATACCCAATGCATTATCAAAATTAATTGCCATAATTGATTCCAAAGCGATTTTTTCATTACAAAATGCAGATTAAATGCCAATAAGAATAATTACTTTAATTTCATTTACTTAGAATCACCCCTCCGATTTACCTGACAAGAACTTGACGAAAAACAGAGGTTTTAAGAAATGTAGGGATCATTGATTGCCGGCGGCGCAGAAACAGCGGCAAATTTTTTCCGGTTGAAAAATCAAGGGCGTATATTAAGCATCAACACTGACCTCTTGTACACGTGAGCCTTGACCTCACCAGGTGTGAGTAGCGATTCCCCGAGTCATGTCGGGTTACGACCGTCTAACCCGACCTATGGCTGTAATGACAAAACAAGGTTAATCTGCTTTATAGTGATAGTGCACACATTGCCGTCTTTCCTGAAACTGAGGAAAAATATTTCTGGCGGGTGCTTAGATAATATGTAACGGATTGCGTAGATTTGGCCTGGGTTTGCAAAACGCCCGGGAGATTATGAAATTTTTTTGAAATAGCGGACCTTGTCCTTGATTACTTCAAATTGGTCTGTCCCTCCAGGAAGTGATTCGGTGCTGCTTAGAAACAGGTACCCTCCTGGTTCCAACGCGCCCCAAATCCTTTTTAGAATATCGCGTTTATCATCTTCTGAAAAATAGATCAGCACATTCCTGCAAAATATCACATCAAAACGACCTAATACGGAAAATGGCTTGAGTAAATTGAACTGTTGAAACCTTACTCGTTGGGTAATTTCAGTGTCTAGTCGATAGCCATCTTGTATCTTATGAAAATACTTTTCTCTTTCCGGTAACTCCAGTCCTCGTGAAAAGGCAAGTTCAGAATACTTAGCATGGCGCGCATTCTTAAGTACGCTTTCTGAAATATCGGTTCCTATAATTTGAATATTTCTGTTTTTTCCAGCGGATGCTAATGCCTGATCTGCACAGATACTGATCGAATAAGGTTCTTGTCCCGTTGAACAGGCTGCAGACCAGACTTTAATGGACCCCGCCTTAGACTCCAGCAGCGCAGGAAAAACCTGTCTACGCAAGGCATCAAAATGCCCCCTGTCACGAAACCAGAACGTCTCATTGGTTGTCATCGCATCAATAAAGGCTGATTTTATCTGGTGGGATAATGGCAGGGATGAATTTAAGTGTTCTACCAAGTTTGAATATGAGGCCAGATCATATTTCATCAACACCGGTGACAAACGGTTTTTTACCAGATATTGCTTGTTCTCTCCCAGCTCTATACCACAGGATTGTCTTAAAAATGCACTCAGTTGGTTGTATTCCTCCTCTGAACACGCATGGCCATTGACAGTTTTGTTTTGCATTTCCAATTCAGCTCGCGGAGCGATACTTAATATGATTATTCATTCAAGCTTCTGCCTTTGCATGAAATCGTTTTATCTGAGCTTGAACCACTTTGATCAGCTCATCAGGCTCAAACTTGGCCAAAAACTCATTTGCGCCAACTTTTTGTACCATTGAACTATTAAACACACCGCTTAATGAGGTATGCAATATCAAATACACATCTTTCATGCCCGGGTCTTCCTTTATCTTTTTTGCCAACGTATACCCATCCATTCTGGGCATTTCAACATCTGAAATAATCATGGTGAAATGAGTGGGAATATCCACTCCATTTCGATTCATTTCCGACAACGTTTCCCACGCTTCCAAACCATCCTTCAATGTCGTACATTTGACACCAATTTGCTCACAGACTTTTTTAACCTGATTGCGGGCAACCATTGAGTCATCCACGATTAACACATGATCTTCATGCCCCAGCAATTCTTCATCAATCAGTTCAGCTGAAGCTTCTTCCCTTGCTCCGATCACTTCCTTCATGACTTTTTCGACATCAATGACTTCAATCAGTTCTTCTTCAAATTCGGTGACTGCGGTTAAATAGCCATCCTTGCCTGCCCCGCTTGGTGGTGCTTTTACCGCATCCCAACCAATATTGATAATGCGATCAACTGAATTGACTAAAAACCCTTGAACGCCCCGGTTATATTCCGTGACAATGACATAATTGCTGCCACTTCTATCTAAGGGTGGTAAACCGATCGCCATGGCAAGATCAAGCACCGGAATGGTTTTGCCTCGCAAATGTGCAATCCCACAAATGACCGAATGCGCGTTTGGAATCTGGGTCAGAGGTGGACATTGAATGACTTCCTGGACTTTGAACACATTGATCCCAAAACGCTGCCGATTTTTAAACCTGAACAACAGCAATTCAAACCGGTTGTGTCCGGCTAACTTTGTACGCTGATCAACACCGTCTAAAATTCCAACCATATCGGCCTCTTACCTATCATGTTAAAGGGGGATAGAAGCTCACCACTACCCATTATTTGTCACCTGTTAAAGACGAACAATCCTAAGTATAGGTAAATTCCCGCTTTTTGTTGGATCGCCTACTGTCAAGACAATATTCTTTCATCTTAATAATAGAACTGGCGCATTACATGCTTAGCATTAGAAAACGGCAAAATTTCGACACCATGATATCAATCAATACCCTTGCATTATTATTGTTTTCCCTGCTTGCAGCCAACCCGGCTGTGGGTTATGCAAAAACCACACAATCACTGGACAGCCTGCATAAGGCCATCGAAACCTACATCAATAATCATTACCAGGAAAGCAATCAGTTTGATTTTGTGTTACCCAACATTGACCCAAGGCTCAAGTTACCTGCATGCAACATGTCTTTATCCGTTTTTAGTCAGAGCAATCACTTAAAGGCAGGAAAAAACTCGTTGAGCCTATCTTGTAAAGGGCAAAAAAAATGGACCATCTATACCCATGTGTTCATCAACGCCTATAAAAACGTGCTGGTCTTACAAAAACCAATGAAACGGGGCGATATTCTTACTCCACACCATCTGACCTTCCAGCCGCAGAATCTTGCGGAATTAAGACGGGGCTACCTTACCAATCCAGCCATCGTGTTAAACCAGGAAGCCAAATATAACTTGAAAGACGGAAGAGTGATATCTTCAGACATTTTCGTTGAACCTAAAATTATTAAACGCGGGGAAAAAATATCGATTCATGCCGCGTCCACAAGTTTCCAGGTCAGTATGAAAGGGATCGCAATGTCTGATGGTCGTCATGGCGAAAACATTCGTGTCAAAAACATAACCTCCAAACGGACAATTTTTGCAAAAGTTATCAAACCGGGCCATGTACAGGTTTATTAATATCTCTACATCATAAATTTACAGGACTATAATTTTATTTAAATTTTTTATTAAAGTTATTTATTACCATGCCGCTAACACTGCTAGAGAACTAATTTCAGGAAACGATTATGGCGATTAATTCGATCAACGGCAAAAGTAATAATAGTGTGCAACCCGCGCTTACCAAAACAGATAAACAAGAAAAACCCCAGGCATCTTCTATTGAAGCATCAGGAGATACCCTGGATATAGCTCAGATCACTCAGGACATCAAAAAAGCGCTTGAATCATCTGCAACCACACCGGTTATAGACAACCAAAAAGTGGATGCCGTTAAACAGGCCCTGCAAAACGGCAGTTATCAAATCGATGCAGACCGCATTGCGCAAAAATTGATGCAATTTGATCATCCATTTGAAAGTACGTGATTATGATAAATAAAACCTTCCCCATTGCAGAACAGTTATTCACCCAAACGCTAACACACAGCCAGAAGCTATTAGACTTGCTGACTCAGGAAGCTAATGGGCTACAATCTACGCCGTCTGCAAACTTTCTGCAAAGCATCTCGCACAATAAGCAGGAAACGGTTTCTTTGCTTGATCAACTGACTCGCCAACTCAGCCAGCTTCTTGCCACAGAAAAGCTAAAACTGACGCCTGCCGATATTACTCAATTTTTTATTAAAGCCAAAAAAGCCGGGCTTGGCCAATCAATAGCGCCAGATCAGTGGAAGCAAACCCTTGATATTGCAAGACAATGTCAATTACTGAACGAACAAAACGGCGCCAGCATCGATTTACTTTACCGTCATAGCCAACGTGCTTTAAAAATACTGAGCGGTAAAGCATTGGCCGCCACCACATACGGTCCGGATGGTTCAACCTATTCCGAAAGAAACAGTCACGCTATCGTTTCAGTATAAACGTCATTCCCAGAAGGCCGTCTCATGTTAAGCACACTAAAACAGCTTCTCGTAAAAGACCAAGATGACATCCTGGAAGACCGTCAAGAAGAGGAATATATCCCTAAACGCCCGGAGAACCCTAACTTCATTACTGGGCCTGCCGAAATTGAGAAACTGTTAAAGAATATCGAGCAGAATGCACAATTATGTACCATTACTTTTGCTGACAACACAGACGAATTCAGCTCATCCATTCTGTATGTCAAAGTCAAAGAAAAATGCATCTACTTGGATGCACTTTCACCAGAACGAGGTAACCTGTTGCTGGAAAACAGCAAACACGTCAAACTTTCCACATATTTAAAGGGTATCCACCTCGCCTTCAAACTCACCATATCGGACATCTATTCGGCGCAAGGCCTGGCCTACTACAAAGCCAGTTACCCGGAACGCATCTTTTACCCACAACGAAGGAAATCACTCAGAATTAAACTGACCGTGTCCAATGTCCCATTCAGTGGCCGTATCAGTAAAAATGATGCTTCGGTCAGAGGAAGCGTTTATGATATTTCACGAAATGGCATTGGCATCCAGTTAAACAGTGCGAATACCCGCGTCATGCGCGGCGATATGATCAAAGGCTGTTCCATTCTGTTAGAAGGTTACCGTATGGAATTTGATTTACAGGTTCGGTTTACAAAACGCAGTCAACATGGCGCACAACCCGCTTTAATTGGCGGCACCATTGAAAAACTCTCTAACGAAAGCCAGAAAAAACTCGCACGCTTTCTTATCTCACTAGAACGCAAAGAAATCAGGAAAAAGAAATCATAGCTCACCAGCCATTCACAACAGTCAACACAGCAAACCAGCTATGATAAACTTGCCAGGAGGCTGTCGGGTTATGGCGTTCGTAGCGAGGTAAGTGGGACATCGCCGCAGTAGAATCATCCATAATCCGACAATCTGCCAGGTTTTCTCCAATGTCCCGATAGCTCAGCAGGATAGAGCGGCCCCCTCCTAAGGGGCAGGCCGGGGGTTCGACTCCCTCTCGGGACGCCAATTAAATCAATAGATTGAGGTTAATTTCTAATTACCCCATACAGAATTGGCACACTCCTGGCGCAGTTAAACATAAAACAGCCATCTCCTGCCACTTTTTACCGGCGCGAAGTACAAAAACCTCCAGACATAAAAAACCAGCTATTAACCGGTTTCATCTACAAAAGTTGAAGTCAAAGAACTCGACTGGTACCTTGGGGGTATAGGCGACGGGTACGGGCTCTTTGGGCTTGGTGAGCTGTTCTGCTGGATTGGCTTGTCAAAGGGGCATCATCCAGGCCTTGGCTGAGACAGATCGATCTTTTTTTGTCCTGAACACTCCAGCCTGATGCCTTGAGGCGTTCGTCTACTTTATCTCATGCTATTTGTTCAGAGCCTTGGTTTACCATGTTCATTTCCATGTTGACTATGGGCACCACCTGCAGATAAACGAACTCTACATTATTCTATTCTCATTGGCCGAATCATTTCATTCACTTAACATTCAGGCTAAAATGGCATGTTTTTGTGATTATTCCTTTCAATCACTGGTGCCATGAAAAAAAAATATTCATTACCAAAATTAATGTCCTTGTTTGCCTGCTGTGCTTTGATCTCTGCGTGCGCAACCAGCCCGACAGGGCGTAAACAACTCGTATTTATGCCAGATGCCCAGCTGAATCAAATGGGATTGCAGGCATTTGATGACTTGAAAAGCAAAAAACCGATCAGCCACAGCAACCGTTCCACCACGTTTGTTAACTGCATTGCCGAAGCGCTTATCTATGAAGTGGGGGGCGATTGGGAAGTGGTGGTGTTTGATGACACATCATTGAATGCATTCGCATTGCCGGGTAACAAGATCGGTGTGCATACCGGATTGATTGACCTGGTAGATAATCAAGACCAATTAGCGGCGGTTATTGGTCATGAGATTGGTCACGTGATGGCGCGTCACAGTAATGAACGCATGTCGCAAAAAACCGCCGCCAAAGTCGGTGTTGCCCTGGTCACTGCTGTCAGCAGCCCGGAAACACAGCTCGGCAAAATGGCCGTCGGTATGCTTGGCATTGGTGCGCAGTACGGCGTTATCCTGCCATTCAGCCGCACCCATGAAAGTGAAGCCGATGTCATCGGACTGGATTTGATGGCTAAAGCCGGTTTTGATCCGCGTGAAAGCGTCACACTATGGCAAAAAATGGCGGCCGCAGGCAATGGCAAGCACCCACCGGAAATTCTATCGACCCACCCGGCGCACAGCACCCGAATCAACGGTTTGAGCAAAAACATTCCAGCAGCCATGCAGCACTACAACAAAGCCTTGTCTATCGGCAAAAGGCCTAACTGCAAAAAATAATGAATCCTAACCTGGCATTATTACACCCCTACCCGTTCGCCAAACTGCAACAGCTTAAACACGGCATAACGCCGGCAAACAAGCCACATATCGCCCTGTCTATTGGTGAACCCAAACACCCTACGCCAGACATCATCAGCAATGCGCTGACCAACCATCTGGCAGAATTGGGAAAATATCCAACCACCAAGGGTTTGCCTGCCTTGCGAGAAGCCATCGCAGGCTGGTTATGCCAGCGCTTTCATCTTGCTGCAGTTAATTCTGAAACTCAGGTCTTGCCGGTCAATGGTACCCGCGAAGCCTTGTTTTCCTTTGCTCAATGCATCATCGACCCGCAATTTGACCCCGTTGTTGTCTCGCCCAACCCTTTTTATCAAATTTATGAAGGCGCCGCCCTGCTGGCTGGCGCTCAGCCGTATTTCCTCAATACCGTGCCAGAAAACAATTATCTTCCCGACCTGGATACTGTGCCCGAAACGGTCTGGCAACGCTGCCAGCTGCTTTATATCTGCTCTCCCGGCAACCCTAGTGGCGCCGTGCTGCAGCGCGAAGATCATGAGCAGTTATTGAATCTGGCAGAAAAATACGATTTTGTGATTGCCTCGGATGAATGCTACAGCGAAATTTACGCGGATGAGAGGCAGCCACCACAAGGCCTGTTGCAAAGTGCCGCGCAACTGGGTAACACCGAATTTAAACGTTGCGTGGTGTTCCACAGCCTCTCCAAACGTTCTAATGCACCGGGCTTGCGTTCCGGTTTTGTTGCAGGCGATGCCGACGTTTTACAGCACTATTTTCAATACCGTACCTATCACGGCTGCGCGATGCCGCTGCCGAACCAACATGCCAGTATCGCCGCCTGGCAAGATGAATCTCATGTTAAACACAATCGCGATTTATATCGGGAAAAATACGCTGCCGTGCTTGATATTTTGTCGCCCGTGTGTGACATCACCCAGCCACCGGCCAGTTTTTATATCTGGCTGAAAACATCACTGGATGACCAGCTCTTTGCGCAACAATTATTTGAACAGCAAAATATCACCGTACTGCCCGGCAGCTTTTTATCGCGGGAAAGCGGAGGCATCAACCCTGGGCAACATCATGTGCGCATGGCACTGGTGGCTACGCTCGACGAGTGTATTGAAGCCGCAAACAGAATTAAAGACTTTATGACTCTACACGCCTGAGCAGCCGTACTGTAAATTGCTAAACTGCGTTGGATTGCTTACGGCGACGCCTCTGCCAGCCACACAGAACGCTCACCGCTGAGCTCATCATCAGCCAGGCACCCGGTAGCGGAACAGGCGAGTAACGCACATCCGCAATAGCGCCTACACTGGGGTTTTCGGCAGAAGTTTCCACTATCTGAATGGTGCCGATGCCGTTTTGATCTTCCCAACCGGCGAAAAACGATGCCCGCGCCGAATCCACTGATCCCGACACAGAGCCTAATAGCGCTCCCCCGCTGCTAAAAAAATTAACCTCATAATCAGCCGGACCAATGCCAACCAGCAAACCTGCACGACTCACTGCGGTGGCAAATTCAACCTGGATATTTGAGATCGCTGCATTATCTCTTAGCGATTGCCCTTCCGCGTCGTCCAGGTTAGTTGACGACAAGCGCCAGCCAGGCGAACCCGTGCCCGTGCTAGACTCACTAAACGTCACCGGGCCAATCGAAAACGGCCCTGCAGGGGGAGTGCTATCCAGCACGGCAAAATCAATGCGCTTATCAGTCGCGGCAAAATCTTGCAGCGTCACCACGCCTGCGACGAGTGGCTGGCTAAACCCTAAAACGATCAACGCGGGAATAACTTTCAATGGTCTTGGTAACATCATTCTCTCCTGAAGGTTTAAATTTCAAACTACATTAATCTTTTCTTTCTAAAACACGTTCGCCGATCACGATTTGCGATTCAATATCTTCACCTGGCCAGACAACGGCGGAACGATATTCTATTTCGCCGTCCAGCAAGGTTAATTTCAGGGTATATCCTTCCAAAACATATGAACCTTCTTTGCTCGTGGTCGCTGTGCCACCGCCTAAATCGGAAAAGACGCCGTTAAAGGTATCCCGCTTAAAACTGCCGTCATCGGAAAAGGTATACACGGTAGTAAATGCAAAGCTGAACTGATTAGGCCATATCCCTACTGTGCGTAATTCCGTATTCGCATACACGCCATTTAACTGGGTTGCCGGCAGCGGCGGGATTGGCTGATACACATCACCATTACTTCTTTCCCAGTCATTTCCCGTTTTGCTTAATTGCCAGTTTGCAAGACTGGGGTTGAAGCTTAATGCCGGCCAGTTTACCGCCATATCGCCAGCATTGATGCTGACGTTGCCGACTCTGGAATTATTTATATCAACCAATTCATCACGGCTTATGCCAGCGATAGTGGGCACCTTGGGAATGTCTCGGTACACGGTGACGTTATCGGGCAGAAACAGCAAAAAGGTAAGACTCCACCCACCTGTGCCAGTAATGGGATTGTACGGCTGTACTTTTCTAAAACCAAACACTTTTTCTTCAAACTCTACTGGCGATTCGGTATCGGTGACTATAGTGCAGTTTTCCAACGTACATTCCCTTACACACAGGCGCGCATCCTTCACGGTGATATACCCGTCCGCATCCGCATCACGCTCGTCACTTGCATCGGCAAACGTATTGCGCGCATCAAAAATTAATTTAATATCATCGCGATCAACGAAACTGTCACCATCAGCATCACATATTTCTGCGCTTGCCGGTAAGGCCAGAGACGCCAGCACCAGCCCCGAAGCGAATGAAGGAAATTTACACTTAAAAAAAGCCAGACCGCACAGGATGCCTTGCTCAAACCGCTTTGTTGTTTTAACCCCGAATAGCCCGATCATGCCGGAAAAAAACAACCAAAGTCCCGCGGGTAGCGGCACGACGGTCATTTCTACAGAACCGGTATCAACTGAAAGCAACGCACCATTTTCATCACTAAGAAATCCCGCCGTCGGCGCGATATTTCCGGCCAGCGAAACAAGCGAATGTCCCGGGTTCTTACCGACGAAGAACAGAGTAAACAACACAACATCACTTGTGCCGTCTTGCAGCGCGGATAAATCACTTAAAAATGAAGCCTCAGCAACCCTTATTTTCCCCGGCTGGGTTTCTGAATACTCCTGAAAAGCAAAAGTAAACCCACCCAGTTTGTCGGCAAAACTGACTGACTCGAGAGTCATAACGGCATCCTCAGTGGAGGAATATTCGACGAAAAAATCATATGCACCAACCTTAGCGCCGTCAGGATTGCTGAAAATAACATCAATACTGACGTCTTCATCAGGGTAAACGGTCGTCTGGCTGGGAACAAGTTCTAACATTGCACTCCAGCAGGCTGGTGTGATGCCAACAAGCAATACCAGGCACATCTTCATTACGCGTTTTTTGTTCATCATCAGAAACTCCAAAAATATGTATTAGGGGAACGGTGATTTGTCGCGGCAGTCTCTCTCTACATTGTTGTTTAATTCTGCCGCTTAGCCATATCAATATCTGCGTGTTACTATTGACATGAAGGTATTTTCAGTTGGGTTACTCATTCTTGTCTGACGCTTACCGACAAAAATTGCTGTAATTGCTCCAGTGAACGAAAACGGCAGGTTTTACCAGACACGACATGTTCAGCTCGCCCTTGAACAACCCCCTCATCGGGATTACTGTCATCACTAAGCTGAACGACAAATGCCCGATTACTGGGTAACCGTAAGCCATGTTCGACCTTGTTATTTCGTTGATCCACTGAAAAGCACCTCTAAATCAATGTGGGGTTATCTTAAAAGTTCAGGCGACCTGCGTCCTAAAGAAACCCTAAAATTTTCCTAAAATATCAACCCTGACCGGAAAATGAACGTTACCAAAAATACGCTTAGCTCTTCTTTGAATGATCCAGGCGCCGATGCCAGGCACCCTGTATTCGAATTCGGAAAATTTAAGCTCGATATGGCCAATTCCTCCTTGTACTGCGAAGGAAAAAAGGTTGCCTTGACACCTAAAGCCTTCTCGGTGATCGATGTATTGATGCAAGCGCCCGGCAAGCTTATCAGTAAAGACGAGCTGCTCGATAAAGCCTGGGCAGGCCGAATTGTGAGCGATGCCACATTGCAAGTATGCATTGGCGAAATTCGTAAAGCGCTGGCCGATGACCCAAAACAACCTCAATATATCGAAACTGTTCCCAAAAAGGGCTACCGGTTTATTGCAGCACTGAAAAATACTGAATCATCAGTGACCCATCAAATACCGCCCGATTTCACGACACCTGACATGGTGGGCAGAGAGGATGTCCTGTCACAAATGGAAACACATCTTGAACAGGTTTTCGCAGAAGAAAGACAATTAATTTTAATTTCTGGTGAACCTGGCATCGGCAAAACCACCGTGGCCAAAGCATTTTTAAAAAAAGCTTTTGAGCAATTTTCTTGCACGATAGCCTACGGCCAATGCATCGACCATCAAGGCACCGCAGAGGCATATTTACCGGTGCTGGATGCATTAAATAATCTGAGCCGTTCAACCCCCGGTGATCGCGTGGTTTCTTTACTTCGACAACATGCCCCCATGTGGCTTTTGCAGTTACCCGGATTATTAACTAACAGCGAAACAGAACAGCTACAACAGCAATTGGCAGGTAGCGCAAAACAGCGAATGTTGCGGGAAATGGCGCAGTTTCTTGAAGCACTAAGCAATGAAACGGTATTGGTCATATTACTTGAAGACCTGCAATGGAGTGACCATGCAACGATTGACTTATTAGCCTATCTGGGAAGAAGAAGCAAACCCGCCCGGCTACTGATATTGGGAACCTATCGTCCGGTTGAGGTCATTTTGACTCATCACCCGCTTCAAGGTTTGAAAAATGAATTATTAAGCCAACGGCAACTTCACGAGTTATCGTTAGAATTAGTTACTCAACACGATGTAGAAAACTATCTGAGGCATCGTTTTCCACCACTCTCAGAACAGAACCTAAACCAGTTAGCTCAGCATGTTTATCACTACACAGACGGCAATCCCTTATTCATGGTTAATTTTGTTGCCCATATCCAGGAGCAAGGTGGACTTGAGCAGCATAATTGGACGTTGAACCCGATTTATTTTCAGCAAGATACAGACATACCAAAAAACTTGCGGGATATGATTGCCCATCAGTTTCAACGTTTAAGTGACCAACAATTATCCATCCTGCAGGCTGCCAGTGTTGCTGGAATTGAGTTTAATTCTGCCGAAGTGTTTGCCGCCTTATCAACAGACAACGATGTTGAAAAAACCTGTGAGCAACTTGCCCTTAACGGCCACTATATCCGCGCCCTGGGATTAGATGAATGGCCCAACGACAATGTCATTGCGCGCTATCAATTTACCCATGCCCTGTACCGGGACGTTCTTTATAAACAATTGCCTCCACTTCGCCGCACCCAACTTCATCACCGCATTGGACAATGCATTGAAGAGGCTTTCGGCACCCAGGCGCCGCAACTGGCGCATACGTTGGCAACCCATTTTGAGCAGGCCCGGCAGTATAAAAAGGCCATTGATTATTTGCGACAGGCGGCGAATATTGCTTTGCGTCGGCATGCCAACGACGAGACCATTGTTTATTTGAAACGTGCCTTGCAATGGCTTGAAAAACGTCCTGATAATGAATTTCGCCAGCAACAGGAAATTGAGATACAAATGGATTTGGGCTGTGCTTATCAGGCTTTTCATGGCTATGCCTCGTCGCAAATGGGTGCTGCCTATGCCAGAGCGCTTACCTTATGCCAGCAAATCGGCGATGAAACCTCACTACCCCGCGCGATGTTCGGTTTGTCCACCAATCATTTTTTCCGGGGCAAATTACATTCTGCGGAAGCCGCTGATGCGCAATTGTTAGCTGCTGCACAGCACCAACAAGACGCCATGCTCATCATGATATCCAGTATAGGACTAGGTACGGTACAATTTTGCCTGGGGAAATTTTCAGAATCCAGAGCGCATATTGAGCTGGGGCTATCCCACTATGACGTCACTTTGCATGGCCAGCATGCTTTCCAATATGGTCAAGACTTTGCAGTAATCGGTATGGCGGTGATGTCTCTGCAAATGTGGATTCTGGGATTTCCCGAGCAGGCTCTAGACTATGCGAAAAAAGCGCTGGATTTAGCTCAGAAAATCAACCATGCTTTCAGCGAAACCATTGCGCTGATGTGGAACATACGACTGTTTCATTATCTCGATAAAAAGTCGGCCGTCGAACAGGCGGCGCAGCGTGCTTTTGAGTTGTCTGCACAAAATCAGTTTGCATTCTTTTACAGCCCTGAGCTGAATTTGTATAAATCGGCAAAAAAATCGCATGCAGAACAAGCCAATGAATTTTACCAGCACTATCAGGATAATCGCCATTATTGGGAAAATGTCGGCACCACACTCGTTTTACCCAATCTGCTCATCGCTTTGGCAAGAACATTTTATGATGCTGAACAATGGCCGCGTGCACAAAAAATGCTGGATGACGCCCTGGACGTCATCCAGAATATTGACGAAAACTGGCTCTTGGCAGAAATCTACCGCTTGCAAGGCGAGTTGTTTGATCAACAAAATGCCCCACCGGAACACGTTGAGGCCTGTTACGCTCAATCGTTGGACGTCGCCCGACGCCAACAAGCGAAGTCGTTTGAATTGCGTACCTTAATCAGCTTGTGTCGCCTGAAACAGCGTAGCGGAAACGCGAAAGAAGCGCTGGCCATGCTTGACACGACCTATCATGAGTTTACCGAAGGTCATGATACAGCTGACCTGCAAACAGCCGCCTCAATTTTGCAACAACAGCCGAGCTGACCATGTAAATATCAACTCGGGGGGTAAAAGCTTCATGCTAAAGTATTTCATCAAGCTCTAGTCTTCAAAAAGATATTTTACTTAATAAACATATATTTCCCAGCATTTTGGTTTTGGCATAATGGCGATTATCAGCTGTTACAAATACCGCGTTATTGCATAATGCCATGGCATGAAACAGTGCATCATATATGGAAGAATAACCGCTTTTAACATGTCCATTAGCCAGAATTTCTATGGCTTTTTTTCGTTCGGTATTATTAACAGCACGTATATCAATTAAATACTGCTGCGCGTCAAGTAAGCCAACAACACTATCAATTGGCACACCGCAGCGTTGTGCGGTATTAATAACCTCTAAATACAGTAAGTCAGGGGCTAATAATTTCACATCACTTTCCGCTGCTTGAATAAAAAGCTGTTGTGATTTATCTCGGTCAGCTTCATCAAGATAAAGCTTATTAAATACCGAACTATCTATCACATAGCGCTGCATCATTAGCTCCGACTAGAATCAATCACTTGTTGAGTCCGTTTTTCCCTAAGTTCGTGCAATACTTCTACCGAATCCTGCTTAACTTTAAAAGGTTTAAAGTTAAGAATTTCCTGTAGTGCTTGTTGTTTATGCCAATCATTCACTGCTTTTTGAATGGCTTGACTGATAAATGCAGCTCTTTCCCCTTTGGCTGCAATGGCATCCAGTTCTGTTTTTAAATCATCATCAATAGTAATACTTATTCTTTGCATTTTTAACGCCTGATATTTTATATTCAGTAATACCATATCATCAAAATTATTTAATACTTTGGAAAATGTAAATCGCCAAGTCTATTTGGGAGATGATGATTTTGTTGTAAAAATGCAGAGCAAAATAAAAAAAGTATCACACGATGTCAATATACCAACGTCTCAACGCCGCCCACCTGGACTGCCATTAGCTGAAATTGAAAAAAACAATGTGTGTCGTAATCAGGCGATAATAAACGCTTATGCAACCGGCGAGTATAGTTACCAACAAATTGCAGGTTTTTTTAACATCCATTTTTCAACGGTAGGTAATATTGTAAGAAATGCGAAAAAGAGGTGATTTTAAATTGAACTACAATTATAGACCTGACCCGAATGGCACTTACTTAACAGCTTATTTTATTAAAATCAATATGTTACGATTTATATCAATTTAACTAAATGTAGTGATAAAGTCATTTAGATTGATACAATCTGGATAAAAACAAGTGTTAAACCCTGTTAATTACCATTTCAAATTAAATTAAGATATTGATTTATAACTACTTTATATCTTAAGTAAGTGCCATTCAGACCTGACCCCTCATTTGATGCAGACTTTACCCTCCCTGAAAAACCACAATCCTTGTTTTTTCTTGGCTTTAGACTTAAAAAAAACTATACTGGTTACAATAGGTGCAACCTTTAGGGGATAAAATGGCTAGAATGACGACAATGGGCGTTAAGCTGGATGAAGAGACAAGAACTCGCTTAAAAACATTGGGGAAAAGTCGCGATAGAACCCCCCATTGGCTGATGAAAAAAGCGATTAATGATTTTTTAGATCAGGAAGAAGCCCTAGAAAAACGCAATGTAGAAGCGGATGCGGCATTAAAATCCTATCAAGAAACAGGCGAGTATGTCAGTCATGACAACATGGAAAACTGGCTTGAAACATGGGGTACAGACAAGGAAAGCGTATGTCCAGAACTGGAAAGTTAAACATTGTTTGGTCGGCAACAGCAAGAAGTGATTTAATCAGACTTCGAGAATTTATCCAGCTTCACAATCCACGGGCGGCAAAGCAATCTTCTGAAAAAATCTTGAAGGCTGCAAAATTGATCCTTGATAATCCAGCGATAGGAAAACCAATAGAAGGCCGACAAGATTATGAATTAATCACTCCGTTTGGACAAAACGGTTATATTTTGCGGTATCAAATCATCGAGCAAAACATTGTGATATTAAAAGTTTGGCATAGCCGTGAAGATAGGTAAAAACTACCCCCTAATCCGCGAGCCTTCTTTTTGATAATTTGGCGAATTATAGTATATCAATCGAGTCTGACCCCATTGATTCACATTGATTCATAGCAATTTCTTTGGCGACGCCAGTTGCACTAGCCATGGTTCTCCCAACCAGTACGATAAGCATATTGCATTTGCCAATCTTACTTTTTATTAGGGCTTCCCACTGAGACTGAGGTAAAGACGACTTAGAAGACCAGTCTTCGATTGAAAATGGAGTTTTCGAATTTTTTGACTGCCCCACAAATAGAGTCTTCTCTGTAACATTGTGGTCGAAGTCAAAACTTATAAATGCTCTTGGATCTGCCATCTTTTCCTTCCTTATATTGTTGGATACTCTGAACTTATTTATGCATAACGATACCTGATTACCCATAACCTTCAGCCAGTTTTAAAAGTCTCCCAGGCATAGGCGGAGTTCTGACAGCAACATAGCCAAACCGAGGAATCATGTCTTCTAGCTGAAATCGTCTGTTATGCCGATAACAAAATTCAGCAAGATAGCGGGGTAAATGTCTGGGGTTTATCGCATGATAAGTGCCATTAATGGCTTTTTTTACGTTGCCTATCATCGTATTAACCCATGCAAATTCCTTTTTAGTTA
>SPJL01008894.1_pt1 | contig 44842 bp, 51 predicted proteins | sample 3741751 | NCBI WGS metagenome assembly SPJL01 (sample SAMN10925998, study PRJNA522277) | cold seep metagenome | isolation source: Elba SIP-enriched marine methane seep metagenome, extraction at timepoint T3 | place: Italy: coast of Elba, Mediterranean Sea | reverse complement strand
TGGTCGGAACGGCTGGATTCGAACCAGCGACCCCTTGTCCCCCAGTCAGAGGTTTGAATTCTTAAAAACTAAACTTATTCAAATACTTAGGGTAACAAGAACGGGTCAATCAGATTTTTGTATAGCTTTGTAAGCCCTTGATTTACCGTTATTCAGGGGTGATCTATGACCCACTTTTTAAGGCATTTCACCAGTGCATTTGACAGGGAACTTACCCCCACAAACTAACTGCTCTCGGGCCTTGCATTTGTTAAAATCTATTGTGGTTTTTGCGCAGGCTGAGACGAGAGTCCTAATGTCTTCAGTATGGGTTCGGTCGCGCTCTGGCCTGCCTTCGGGGTGTCCGACGGCTTCGGGAGAATCACGGTCGGAGTAGTCACTTCGCACGAAGTCGCGCAACCGCTCAACATTAGCACGACTAAGAGTAAGGGCATCGTTAAGTTCTTCATTGAGGTTCACCGTTTTGTTTAAATTGGATAAAACGTTTGCAAGCTTCGTGTCACTTTCCACCTGCTGTTGGGTAAGCATAAAATTCGAAAAGTCCAGGGCGTTTCTATTTTGCACTTCCTGAAATTTAACCAGGGTTTCCTGCTCGGTTTTGAAAACTCGACACTCCGCGCGTTCTGATTCGAGCGCAGAATCTAAATACCAACATTTGACTGACAAGGCCGCAAAGCAAGTAAGAAAGATCGTTGTCGGATTAATAAATTTTTTAATAGCAAAAAACCAAGTCATCGTTAAGCCTCGTTCATTGAACTTTCACTTTCAGCAAGCATTTCACCTAAGGGTCTGCCTATATAATTTTTCGGGATTCGATACCCTAAAACTCTGCTAGTATCAAAAGGTGCGATTGAAACTTTATTAGCTTGATTACCCCCTAAGCACATCAAGCGCCCTTTAGGATCTCGCCCAACCACAAAGGCTACATGGCCCCCACCCTTACGCCCGAAGATAACCACGCACCCAAACACAGGGGCTTTGATCGGTTCACCCCATTTTAACCAAGCTTTTGCACGGTAAAGATGTTTAGGGGCTTCTAACCCCGCGAACTCGATAGCCTCAGCAACAAACAAACCACACCAAGGTTTGCCAAGTAACCATCGAAGACCCTGCTCGATCCACCACATATCTAAAACGGAATGGTCATTCTTACCCGTCAACTCTTTCAACCAAAGAAACTTACGCGCATGGGTCACCCAAGGTGTGGGGGAATAAGTTAAACAAACCATTGATGCACCTTCCGATTGAACACTAGCGATAAGATGAAAACAATCACCACGGATAGGTAATCTTTTAAACTGAAACTAAAGTTCAACAACGCCTCGTGGCTAACTTCTGAAAATTCCCAAATTAGCAACTTCACAAAGACCACCCACTCAACAAGGGTCGCCAACATCAGGACTGCAAGTAGAAGGATTCGCAAAACATCACGACACTTATTAGCCCTGGCCGCGATGTCAAACAGTAGAAGAAAGGTCACGGAAGAAAGGACAAACGCTACGATATTCAATACTGTAAACAATGACATAGTATTAACTCCCCCATGAATCATAATCATCAAATTTATTTTGAGACCTAGGTTTCCCAAGGCTTAGAATTCTTTCCCTTGCCGCTTGTAGAATTGCTGTTCTAAAGACTGACAGTCCTAACGCCGTGATAAAACAAATGGCGACAGCGGGGTATACAGGGAAGTGGACCACAAGCATTGACCCTAGAAACAAAGCAATGACAGAAGCTACAGCGACTGAGATAGCTACCTCTCGGCGGGATGAGGGCCCTCGAACCAGTTCACCTATGAAGGCCCCGAGCACCGCACTAAATAAACAGGCGCTCGAAAGCCCGAGTGAAACTTTTAAGAAGGTCGAAAGCAAAGCCCCGATTGAGGTTCCGAAAATCTTTTCCAAAACGTCCATTTCTTAATCCTTTTAGAAGGTGATATTATTTACCGCAATAGAATTCGCCCCGACAATCGTTATAGAACCGTTGGCAACATTGTTCGCAACTACTGAGTTATTGCTCCCCACTTCTTCGGCAATACTTGCACTGACGCCTGTACTTTCAAACACGTTACCGGTAACAGTGGTGCCGTTAGTAGACTGCCCTAAGAACAGATCAGTATTACTGTTCACCGCAAACTGACAGCCTGAAACTGTAATTCGGGTGCCTCTCAGCACAAGGCCGAACGTACTATTACTAAAGAAGCAATTACTAAACTGAAGATATTTAACATTGGGGGCGGCGGCAGTAATGACGTTGAAAGCTGGCTGCGCAGGGGTAAGCCCCGCTGTAGCGAATTCTGAATTAGCGAACTTCCAGTTTCTTGCGCCGTCGTCCGCAACCTGAACTGCACCGTTTGCTGCGGTTGTAAAAGAACATCCGGTTACAATCCCCCAATCCGCACCATCAATAACAAGCCCATAAGCTTGACCGTTGGTCGAACAGTTCGACATGCGGGTTCCCTCGTCAAAGGCCCCCGTACCCCCGATAACCTGGAAGCCTGAACCTGAACCTGATTGCACTTTACAGTTAACCATGTCTGTGTCTGTACAGTTATCTAGTAAAATGCCGTTATTGCACAGCACACAAAATACGTCACTTATAAAAGTGTTCGCGGTATACCTAAGCTTGATCGCGTTGGTAAACGTATTCTCAAAATAGAGATCGTGAAACCTTAAATTAGAAACCCGCACGGACGTTGAAGTACCGTCGATATCAATAGCGTTAACGTTCGCTAACGCTGCTGAATGAAAATTAAGTTTTTCAATTTCAAAATCAACTTGCAAAGTTCCAGTGCCGTTTGTGTACTGCAAGATGTTTGAATTGGCAGACCCCGCGAGTAACGTCGCGTCATCCACGCCGATCAACTTGACCCCAGGTCGTAGATTAATATTGGAAACTTTATAGGTCCCGTCGGGGAAAAGTACAGTACCGCTTGAAATAGAATTGATCGCGTTTTGCACGGCAGTTGTGTCGTTGGTTGTTCCATTCCCTACTGCGCCAAAGGCCTTAACGTCTACCGTCCGGAGCGCTAAGAGCGCGTCTTGAAGATCGGTTGCGGCATCGCTAGCCGCAGTGGCCGACGCCGAAGCACTTGAGGCTGAACTAGCAGCGTTTGACGCTGAACTGGCTGCGTTTGAAGCTGCGGTCGACGCGGTACTTGCTGAGCTAGCGGCTGCGGTTGCGGCTGTTTGTGCCGCGGTGACTTCGTCCTCGATCCCTTCCACCGCTGCTTGCGCGTCTGACACCGATTGTAAAAGCGATGAAACTAAATTGTCGGGTTCGATTCCACTGGTTATCGATACCTTAATCGTCCGACTTACCTGCTCGGCTAATTGCTGAATCTGCATTACAATTCGATCGAACACATTTTCCGTTACTTCAGGACGGAAATTATAAACCGCCGTTTCTTGAGTCAAAGGGAGTGCCCTGGCTATGGTTATTTTATCCCCCGAAGGGTATGTTGCTACTACAGAGACACTTCCCCCAGGTGACGCATCTTGATCAACATTGAGGTTGACGGAATAGTCACTGGTTAACGTTAGGGGGGTTTCGGCACCATACTGGTCAGTATGAATAACGGTAATATCGTCAGATTCAAAAACCCGAAAATTAAAATTAAAACTGGTTTGACTGCCGTTGGCAGCGTAAGGTCCTGATACACTGATATCTGAAGAAACGGTCATCACACAATCCCATAAGTTTTAAGGAATTGTGCATCACTTCGGGGCAACCATTCGTGCTTCTAGTTTCGGCTTGCTGGGCTGCTTGATCCAGCGATCAAACCCCTGATAAAGTCAGCGTCATTAGCAGGGGTTACACTACCTTCAGCAACGTCAGCAGCGTAACCTAAAGGTCGGCCCACCAACATCACCGGAACGCCGGTATAAAGATTAATTAACGTTAGGGTATCCTTGATGGCAGGCTTGGCCCGGCCGTCATTCACAGCTAAGTCATAGACCGCTGCGGGCGTTTTGGCCGCCGCTTCAATCACTGAGATAGCAGGGCTTAAACTCATACGGTCATCGTAGCGGGAATCCGTAAAGCCCCCGGCCACTAGGTTAATCGTCTGGCCCACCCCGGGCAACATTGCGGTTACGTTTCTCACAGGAGCCCCAAAGAACCACCCCATCCACTCGTCTAGGTATTCGTCGTCGCCGTCACCGGTGCCGCCTCTCATTCCGATCACAATAGCTTCGGCTACCCATGCCGGAATAAGAAGGCCCATTACCGTGACGTAAAACGCGCGGCCCATTCCTTTTTTAACGCCGAGTTCTTGCGCCAGGGTCCCGAACTCAGTTCCCATCACGTTTGCCTGCATATTGAAGTAGCTCGCAAATTGCGTGAATAACCTGGCAAAAGGTGAACCTGTTTCAAAGCGTGAAATATCTTCAGGGTTCAGACTGCCTTGCGTTTCGCGCACTGCGCTGTTTGCTGCTCGGATCGCGTCGGATTCAGTTTGACCTTCAGCCAAATTCTGGTTGTACGCAGCTTGCCAGGAAATGGTATCAACCACGTTCTGAAATGCAGCTTGCAAAAAGTAGGCGTGTTTACTGGTCCAGTTTTTTACCTGGTCGAACTTGCTAGGGTTTAACAATATGTCTTCGATTTCCCCGCGCAAATGGAAGCTTTGCTGCTCAAGTCTAGTCTTCATAAATGGGCTTATTTCTGCAATAGATTCAGCCGTTTGCGTTGGGTTCTTCAAGTATCGCACTAAGCCATTTGCAAGATATGAAGGCTTAACTTTCAGCAGGGTAATACTGAAACCTGTAATTTGTTGCAGGGCGTTAGTCACGTTACCAAACATGATGCCCATACCCGCACGGGATCGAATAGTGCTGAAGAATCGATCTGCTGCACGACCCGCTGCGCCTGAGCTGCGCTGCTGCACTAATTGTTTTGATGCACGGTTTAACCAGGGTAAGAGCATATCCGTATAGGCCACTGGATCATAAGCACTTAACGTACCTTGAACCGATTTCAAGGTACGCTGCACATCCCTAACAGGGCGTTCTAAGTAAGCGAACATCAACACCTTGTCGACGTGTTGGGGGATAAGGCGAAGGTCCAAGGCTAAAGGTCGGTTGTACTCGACGCGGGACTTGGTGAACCCGCGACTTGTCGAGGGGAACATATACACGTTAGACTCGTTGACCGCATCCATTCCCTGATTGATTTCTGCATCTTGCACGATGAACGGGTCCACCAGTGCAGGGACGTACCCGCCTTGGTAGGTGCCGAATTGATTAGTAAAGCTATCGGCCGTCACTTCATCAAAGTACCGACCAAACACTTCACGGTGGGTTTTCTGCGCTAGGGGTTTGGTGTCTTCGAGCATATCCCAAACTGACTGCACAAAATCAAAATGCGCCTTGGTCAATTTACCTTCACTAATCATGCGGTCGATAAAACTATCCCACTGCGTCGTGTCCAGTTCGCCTTCGACTTCAGTACCCCAAGCCCGACCCAAAATCAGTTTGCGTTTATTACTGGCATTGCCCGTATGCAGGATCGCATGCAACAGTTCGGCCATACCACTATCCCCGTTATCGTGGCCGAAGGTATAGTTCAACTCAGGTGCAGCAATGCGGCCTTGCTTCAGGCTTGGTGCAATCGTATCCAACAAATCTTTATAACGTTGGTAATACTCCGCGGACGCGATGCGGTAGTCGTCGGCCGCTTCACTGATCGGGGTAAAGACATAGCGACGGAATGATCCCTTAATCTTGCCGGAATCCATTCGATCCACCCACGCTTCAACACGACGCACCGCAGCACGGAAGCCCTGGATAACTCGACGTGCACGGTCTTTTTTGTTCGGGGCTTGGGTTACCCCTGGCTGATCGTCAGGGATGCCTAGTTCTTCAATCCTACTGTTTAGCTCATTGGTGACTTGCTCGCGGTCCATCATCTTGCCGTCGATTTCAACTTGCTTGGCACGACGAGCCAAGAACCAAAGGCTCTCTACCTGGTCTCTTAACCCCCTTAGTTGGTCCACGGTTAAATCCGTGAAGGGTTTAGTGTCGGCCATTGCTGTTGCGATCTCAGGTTGAAACGCTGCGAATAGCTCAGGGTCATACGCTTTGATTAGTTCCAGGTATTCAAGCGGACTTTTTGAACCTGTATTGAACCCGTAAATATCCAGTACTGCCTTGGCTAAGTTCGCCAGGTCCATGTTGCGGGTTGCTTTTAGGTTGTCTTCTTTGGTCGTGGCAATCTTACGCAAGCGGCGCACGATGTTAGCCGTTTCACTTTTTGCTTCATAGGCTGCCTTCGTCAATGCGTGATTAACAAGCTGCCCACGCTTATGCGCGATGGCCGATTCACGGTCGCCTTTTTTCATTGCCTTTTCAGCTTCACGCCCACCTTTAGAAGCATCTCGCGCATATTTATTCGGGTTGATCTTAGTCGCCGTTGCGTTTCCGATGGCCGACTCGGCGTATTGTTTTGCCATTCGACTAAGCTCACGCACCGAGCCAGTGGCTTTTTGCAAACCCGCTAGTTCCGTCGCAATCATGCGGGTGCGCACATCATTGTGGATCGCTTGGTCTGCGGCCGAAGCAATGGCTTCGGGCGTACTTAAATCGCCGTGGCGTTCCAGCATGTAGCGGTCGGTTAGGGCTTCGATCTCGTCGCGCGGCGGGTTGGCCTCCGCTAGTGCCGTGGCTAACTCTTGTCCAGATTCATAACCGAACATCTCGGCCACGGTGTCAGCAGGAAGGCCCACCTTGCGAAGCATCTTACGTTTTTCTAACGTCGCAAGGATTTCCTCGCCCATGCTTTCGACTTCGCTGCGCTCAAGTCTGCCAGCTTCGACAATCGATAGGTCAACGTTAAGGCCGTCGTCGTAAATTTTAGCGACGGAATACTCAGGGTTTCCGCTTGCTTCATTACCAAATTTTTCTTCAAACTCTCTTAGGTCATATTTACCGTTTTCGTCTAGCGTTAGGTAGCCTTGTTCGGCCAGCAGTTCGGCCATTGAATCAAGTAGAACGCCTTGGTCCCCTGCTCGGAGTACAGGCTTCCCAAAAATACCCGCGTCAAGTTTATCGTTAGGATCAAAACCCCATTCAGATACCAATTGCTTTTTGTTCAGGCCGCCAAGTTTGGCAATGGCCTCGAGCATTGAATCATGTGAAGGGTTTAATGGTTGATTCTTATTCGACTTAGAAGCTTTGACCTTATCCTGGTCACCCATTTTTCTAGTCAAAAATTGGTACGCACGATAAAGCGGTTGCGACATGACTTCGCGTCTAGCATCGATTCGTACTTCACGACGTAAAGCTTCAGCTTCTTTATTCAAACGTTTAATGGTCTTGGCTTTTAGGTTTGAAGTCCAAGTCATATCGCGCATTGACCGACGTTCTAAAGTCTCAATCGCTTCTCGAGTAGCCTCGTCGGCATTCTTCGCATACGCTTCAAAGTCTTCGGGGGTGATCTCGTCTTCAGTCAGCTTAGCAAATAAGTTAGTCATGCCCCTTGCTTGTTGCGCTTCTTTAATTTTATCTTCAGTCGCAAGCATGCGATCCATAACGGCCGTTACTTCAGGTGTCAGGCTGCTATTCGCTTTGACTAGATAGTCCTGCATATTGCGATAGACGCTAACCATCCATGCGCGGAACCGTTGGAATAGAGGCTGTAACGTTTGACTAGGTGCTTGGCCTTTGAATAAATATGCCTCAAACCCTTCAGCAAATTTTTCGTGGTGGTCGCGTTGTTGGTTGACCGTCATGCTATGCCAATCGTTTATCTGTTGGCTTAGTTCGCCTTCCATTCCGAACCAATCAAACAACACTTTCACATCGTTTAAAATCTGATCGGCATTCGCGGGGCGTTGGTCTTCCGGTAGCGCCATAATATCGGCGGCGAACAGGGTATCCATATTTAAAAACGCATGACCCATTTCGTGCAAGAAGGTTGACAAGTCCGCATTGCGCAAAAGCTTAATCGTGTTCGCCGTAGGGGTGTACGCGCCTCGGGTTCTTTGTTTCAGAATGTTATTATCGTTTGCAGAAAACTCGCCGTTGCTGTTGGATGTTGGGCGTTCTTGTCCTTCGACTGTAATTGTCTCTGGCAAGTTGTCTGCTAAACCATTTTGGTTTAAAGTATCACTTTCATCCTGATCAAGGTTTTTTATGGGTTTATTTTGGCTAGAAGAAGATGGCACATTATTATTTGCTAATGAGCCTTCACCTCTTGCGCCATATGTTGTATCAACAGGCGTACCTTGTCCTGAGGGGTTTGAAGAACCTTTGTCAGAAGAAGAAAAAACAGTGTTATTTTCCAAGTCAGACGGCACCTTAGATGATGTATTCTCTGAAGCAGTTATTGAGATTGCTAAATCTAAGTCGTTTTGAACCTCGCCCAATAACTCATTAATATCCGTTCCAGAATCAACTACAATTTCGGTATCCCAAGTGCCAGTTAAACCTATTGATCGGTTATGCTCGCGATGTGCCGTCATGGGTAGCTCATGGTTAGATAACCTTACCTTAAAGTCACCGCCGTTTTCCGTTTTGCTTAAATAGTAACTTGATACGACACCCTCATGTTTACTGGTGTGCGTGATATTAAATCCAAGTTTTTTAAACTGCCTTGCCGCTGCTTTTAAATTAGCTTGGGTAATCTCACTATTGGCATTACTAAAAGCCTTAACCGCCCCAACCACTTTGTTGATTTCAGTTTTCGACCATAAATCAATGTTAGGAGACTTAAGTGTGTGCTTAATTCTACGCTCAACTCTTTTTTTATCTTTATATCTATCTAACCTTAAATCAATACCAAGCCTTGCTAGAGAATCACCCCCTTTACTTCTAAATCTAGCGTCTCTTTTTTCACGTATTTCAGCGCGGAGATTTTTAATTTTGTCTGACATGCGCTTAACTTTCTTGCTAGGAAGTTGTGATTTTACATAGTCCTCTAAGGGGGTTTTTTGCTCAAACCCACTACGAGCACCCTGCACCATTTCAGGCGTAATGCCCACTTGACTTAATACTTCAAGCTGTTGTTCTAGCCCGCCCGCATTCACGACTTGATCCAGTAGCCCATTGACTACGATATCTAACCCTTCGGTTTCAATATCCCCGATCGCGTTTAACGCTTCTTGCGGGATCAATTCGTTTTGCAAAGCTTGTTCTAACACCTGGTCAATCTCAGTGCGCGTAATGGGTTTAGCCTCTTGCGCTTCAAGTTCAGTCTGAGGGTTCGATACCTCGCCACTTTCGACTTGCAGAGGCATTTTGTCGAAAAGCTCTTTAGGTGACATACCCATTTGCGCCGCGCGGATTGCGTAATAGCTAGACGCCATTGTCGCGTAAGCATCGTTGACTGATCGGCTTGTTTGGCCGACGGTGTTTAATTGCTCTTGGATCGTCGATTTAACCTCGGCCACTGACGCGGCGATATCCGCTTCGGCTTGGTCTGTCTTCAAAACTTTATCGACTTCAGACTTAAAGTTTTCTTGGTATGACTCTTGGAACGCTTGAGACTCTTTAAACGTCATGCCTTCAGGATCAATGCGCACATCGTCCAGAATCGTTGCGGCTTGCTCTTGCCCCATGACGTGGGTCATAAATTCATCTAACGGAATCTGTACGGACCCGCCAGTTTGCAAAGCCTCCATGTAGTGCGTTTGCACTTCTTCAGGCATTAAGCTGATCGCTTCCTCAAACCCGTTTTGGTTTAAGGCTTCAGCCTCCACGTACACATCTTGTACCGGGCCTAAGTCAGCCACTTCGGCCACGTATTGCTTAAAAGTTTCAACGTCCCGCGCTTTGGTTTTACTTTGCTCAACAACTTCATTAAGCGTTTCAAGGGTGTTGCGGTGCTGCTCGGCCTGTTGCGCTTTGGTGTTTTCACCCGCAAACTTTTTAGCGACTTTCTCCAAACCCTTCACCGCTGCGGTTTGGGTCGTTGCGCCTGTAATCGTGGCGATCAAGGTTTGTGCGGCTGCACCTGGGCGTTCGGCTAAATACTCACTGAATGATTTTTCAGGATTAATCACCGCCCATTCGTTTAGGTCCTGCAATACGGTTGCGACTTGTTCCCCTGGTATCTCCTTAGCGAGCAAGTTCACCAACATTTCACGCGCGGGTTTACCTGCTGCAAAATCCTTTAGGAACGCGGCGGCGGGTAGTTTTTCCGTAGCGTATTCAACCACGCCCTGGCTTGCTGCAAACTGCAAGGACTCCCCGACGTTCAGGCCTTCGTCCCTTGCCTTGCCGAACTCCATGCCGCCAACTTCACCTGCCTGAAGCGCGGTCAATTGCGCAGGGTTGCCACTCATTAACGCTAACGGTAGTTTAAGTAACGTACTACCTGCCGATTGCAAACCACTATGCACTGCGCTCATGGATTCGCTTTCATCGCCACGGGCTTTTTGAATAGCCTCTAGGTATTGCTTATGTGCAAGACGGTTTTGTTTTGCAGCTTCGGCTGCGCGACGCAATGGGTTTTCGGGAAGGATAGTCCCGACCAAAGGTTCGAGGATTGCGGCGCCGGTTTCGGCTAGTGCTTGCATTTCCCCTGCAACACCCTCACCGGCCATGTGCGCCCCGCCTCGAGTAACAGACTCACCCGCATCGCCCGCGAATTTAAGTAGGCTATCAATCGCACCTAAACTTTCCACATCGTCTTTAGCAATGGCCGTGAACGCGGGGTCCTGCATTTTCTTAGCTAAACCTGGGGCGTTCTTAACGATATCGTCCCATTGCTCAGCCTCAACTTCTTTGGTTAACTGCGGCAAGTGCTGCGCAGCCAGTAAGCCGTCAATCCCTTTTGTGCGGCCAAGCTTCACCCCCTGGGCGGCTTGCTCAGGTGTCGGATTGATTTCCTTTAGGAAGGGGTTCCCAAGTACGGGTTGCTGTTCGCCGTAGATATCTGCGATTACATTAGGGTCTAAAGCCATTATCTCGCCTTATACGCTTGTAAGATATTTTCAGGAGTAGGTTTATAGCCGTGCTTGATTAGCGCGGCTTCAATCCGTTGGCGAGTAGCGGGAGGAATTGCTCGCATCGTCGCCAGTTCGCTAACACGAGGCGCAGCGTTTTCCAAATCCACTTGTGTTTCAACTGAATCGTCCTGCCAAAACCAAAACGCTTTTTTCTCTTTGTCAACGAAGATGGATTCGACGATGGCCTTCATTTCATCCTTGGAAGCCTTTTCGCCGGTTGCGCTCTGATATTCTTCAAGCAACGGGTCAAGCACTCTTAACGCCCTGGCCTTCACTTCTCGGCGTTGGTTTGTCTTCATACTGGCGTACTCTTTGCCGTCGATCACGGCACTGTTGAGCATGGTCTCCAGGTGCTGGCTTGCTGTGGTTAGGCTTGCCATTTCTGAAGACTTAGACGTGCGCATTTTAGTTTGCAGATCGATTAAACGATTGGCGTCACTTGCACTGATTGCTTTGTCCTTGACCAAAAGTAAAAGCGTTTGACTAAGGTCAACGTTTTTCCAATTGTTGGGGTTGTTCAGCATGTCGTACTTAAGCTGCAAACCATTTAAGGCTGTTTGCTTTTTATCACTTGCCAATGCACGGGCGCGGTCTGACGTCGCCCTATGCTCTCGGCGAATTTCGTCATTGTGTTGGTCGAATAGTTGCGCGGCTTTGTTGTATGTTTCGGGGTCCGCTTTTAACCCATTGAGCAAGTCGCGTTGTACTTTAGTCGGAATGCTTCGGCCGTTGACGGTGTACTCTGCCAAGGCTTTATTGATCGGGTCGAACATTTCTGCTTGCGCTTCAGCTTGTGCATTCTCATACTCTGAGCGCTGCGAGCGCAATTCCCTAATGACTTCGTTACGCTCGTCACCTGAAGACTGTTTACGTGCGGCCGCTTCCGCTTCGGTGTACGACATCTTGCCAGTGCGTACCCCTTCCATAAGTTCGTCGGCCAAACCTTGCGCACGGATTGATCGGGTCGATAGCTCCAAGGATTTTTCAATCTTGGCGCGGGCCAAACCGTCGATATCATCTTTGTGCGCGCCATAGTAAGCCGACGCCCGTTTAGGGTCGTGAATCATTAAAGTATTGATCGCACCCGCATGAAGTTTGGTTAGGTTCGCTTGCACGGCGTCTTTAACTTGAAGCGGGTCGGTAATCCCTTGCTCTTTCAGATACGCGGTCGTGGCCGTCTTAACTTCCGTACTCGCGTTTTCTGCGAGTGTTGGGTCAATTGCATTGGCTTCAATCTGCGAAATAATGTATGTCGCAAACCCTGCATCTTTTGACTTTTTAATCTGGTCCGCAGAGTGCGCCGCGACATACCCTCGGAAGCCCGCACGCTGTTGTGCAGTGAAGGCTTCAAGGTAGCGCTTCACTTTGTCGTTAGGGGTTTGCTTGATTGTTTCGGCTGTCAGATCGTCGTAGAACTTGTCAGACTCTTGGGGTAAGTTAAATGCTTGCTCGCCTAGTCTTTGCTTGGACTGCACTTTATATTGCGTCACTGCATCCACAAAGCTTGCACTTAACTTGGTGCCCTCCGCTTGGTTGCGTTCACGCTGGATTCGCTCGGCTTCAAGGTTGACTTGATTGCTTAAGCGGTTAAGGCCCTGAGCCACGGCATTTGTCGATTGACCCATTCCTTGAAACGAGCCGACGCCTTGCTGCCGAACTTGGGGTAAGGCTTGACTCGTGGTTTGGGGGCCGTCGTATGTTGGTATTCTCGGCATGGTTTACGACCCTTTGTAGGTTTTCCAAGAACTCGAGACTTGACCCGCCGAACCTAATGCAGACCCCGCCGCATTTAACCATGGACTAACCGATCCTGCTCGGGCTTTATTGGCCTTAGATGACGCTTGGTAGTTATCTTTTTGGACCTTAACACCCCATACTTGCTGCGCGGTACTGTCCTGGATGTTCTTCGCGTCTTCTTCGCCGAAGAACTCAGAATCCGTTAGCAGGTTTAGCGCGGAACCTGAACCAAGATCGATTCCCCTGCTAGCAAAGGTAGCCCGTTGAGTGCCTTGCTTCGCGGCCACTTGGCGGCGGTGCCTGGTTAGCTCGTCTTCGCCTTGCCGAGCTACTGCCTCAGCATTCCATTCTGCAATCTTCGCGTTGTTCGCGTCGACCGCTGCTTGGTATTCGTATTGTGCTTTTTGCTGTTTAGCTTGGTTGTGCGCACTGTACGCGCTGAACATCATTGAGCCTATTGCTACTGCTACTGCGGCCACACCCATAGTCTTGCCCTCCTAATATCCTGAATCTACCATTAGCGGGGAAAACCATTCGTGCTAGCCGCCGGACGCGAACTCTACGACTAGGCTTAAAATTGTCATTGGGGTTGGGTTAAGGTTCTTGATAGTGACGCGACCGTCAGCATTCCATGATGGTGAAACCCGAATCTCGATCTCTCGAGAATGTAACTCAGGAATTGATCCAAATTCCCCCGCCAGGGTATCTTGAAATTTGGTTAATGGTTTTTGGTACTGCCCTGCGTATACATCGCCGGTATTGTGAATCCTGATCGAAACCTTATTCACGTTTTTAACCGCACCTTGGCCGAAGGCCTCGGCACGTTCCATTGATAACGGTAGCGTGGTAATTTCAGATTCTAAAGGTAGCCCGATCACGGCATTACTGACCGCAGCGTCTAAGGTAATCTGCCCTCCGCTTACTGTTTGTGGGGGTTGGGGTGCCCCGTCACCAAAGACCCAAACTTCTTTACCTTCTAGGTGACTTAATCCTGTGATCGTTTGGGTCTCCGCGCCTGAGTAGCTAAGGCCTGAATCCACTTGAAAGCTATCAGCAATCGTCGTGGTTTCGTCCAAATCGACCTGTTCAATATAGCGAACAGTACTACCGTCAATTTCACGTTTAACAGAAAGATAAAGCGTATCGCGGGTGCCTTCAGGGATACCGCAAACTGCCTCTACTTCGCCGTCAGTCGGGTGATGGTGCCACGCCCATACTTTTTGATTAGGCATGTAGGTACAGCCTAAGAGCATGCCGTCCGAGCGCACGACCCAAATAATCGGAAATGGTGTTCGAGTTAACGAGATATCGGTAATCTCGTACTGATCGAATAAGTGCGGAGCCATCAAACTAATATCGGTCGAGGTAAAAGCATACGCCACCGCATCGTAACTGACTTCATGAATTCGGCTAGACTGATTGCGCACATAAACAATTGACTCACCTGTCGCCACTGGCTGCACTTTGTTCGCGCCGTGATACGACTGTGCCCTGGCACTCACTGTTTTAGGACTGAAGATATCGGAGTTTTGGGTGTACATCCTAAAGTCGCCGTCCGACGTTAATAACAACAAATCAGATAAAGGGACCATATGCTCGATCTTACTTACTTTCTGCGCCCGAAGTCTTAGACTAATCGCGTCGTCGTCGCGGGTAGGGATTGAATAGTTTAGGTTTGATTCGGTCGCCGATCGCGTCGCCCAAAAGTTTTGAGGCGCGTTGTTAGTCCCGGCAAAGCACCGACGTTGTTCAAAGTAAGTAACCGCGCTAGGATAGTCACCTGGGGCCGCAAACGGGTTGCTCACTAGCGGCGGGGTTTGGGTCATGTCAGGCGTGATATTATCGTCAATAAAACTTAGTTCATCCGTTTCACCGATAAACCCGAACAATCCGTTCTTGAGTTTATACACATAGTATCGAACAGCACCCGCAACTGCGGTCCACTGGATCGTATTAAATTGACCTGCGGTTGCTAGATTGTTCTGCGCAGTCACAGTAACCGACTGCAATGTTTCTTCCAAAGTATCCGCAGCGATAGCCGTAACCACATAGCTATAGTTTGTCGATCCCGTACCGGAAGGTGTTGCCGACGGACCCTGTGGGATTAATATCGTTGCTGTAAAATTAATGTTGACCAGGGTAAAACTAGTCGCACTGGTACGCCTTAATTCTTTAGGCGGGTGGTTCGGGTGAACTAAGGTAAGCACGTCGGCCGACTGCACATAGTGAATATCGAATACTTCAGACTCAAGGTAAGGCGTCACTAATTCGACGGGCTGGCCCCCGCTTACTACCGTTCCGCCGTTCGCGTGAAACCTTAAATACTGGTGCCCTACTTCTATCACATAGGCCTGTTCGTTGTTGTAGCTAAACGGGATAAACGCACATTTTCGATTGCTGATTTTAGCGGGTGTAACAAACTTAGACCCTTTGCGAGTGCGTACAGGTCCGTGAGGTAGCACGATAAAATTCTTGACTTCCGATAAGCCTGTTTGGAACTGCGCAAGGTCAATGCGCCCGAACATTTCAGGCGTGATTTCACCCCCTGCAAACGATCTTAATAACGTCTTAGCCATACGTCACCTGGTTAGTTTCATATTCAACATATCCCCGATCTTTGATATGTTTAGGGGTGTAACTGGTTTGGTCATCCATCTCATTACTGTCTTGCTCTTTAGCCCACGAAATCACGGTCTCGGCTTGTTGTCGCATTTCTTTTGCAACCTGCATTCCGTTCTTTCCTTTAATGATCGGCCCCGCTAAATGGGTCGCTAATTGAAAACCTAGCGCCTCCGTAAACAACGGTGAAAACTTGGTCGGGTCTTCAATACGTAACGTCACGAAGATGTTTAAAGCCGTCCACTGTGTCAGTAAAACCCCGTTTTCACATTTGAATTCTGAGTACTCTTTTGGGCTGTACTCCACGGCTTGCACCGCAATGATATTGGAAGGTAAACTGTATTTCGCGGCCCACGGTTGCCTTGGGGTTTCAGCCAGGGGCGCGGGTGTGATTGCTGTCGTTGCAAAATTCCAGTGGTGCCGGGCAAGCAAAGCGTCTCGCGCGATTGGGTAAAACCGTTCGCACAATGCCGACTGCACCGTGCCGTCGGTCGTTTCAATACTTTGCACGATGGCTTCCTCTCCCAGGTTTGCTATCGCCAAATTACAGATATCTACTACACTAGCCATTTTATTTACTCCTACTAAAAAGGGCGCAGTGAGCGCCCTTTTCGGTCAACCGCCCCGATTAGATTAAATCATCATCAGAGGTGTCTTCAGGTTCAGGTTCAACTTGGATCATCCAATCCCCCATTTCCTTTTTGTCTTTCACTTCGAAAAACTCAGAAGGGGTTTCGGGGATTCTAAGTTGACCCCCGTAAAAACCTGTTCTAATTGCTTTGACCTTAATCACGGATCACCCCCTTAGATTTCATTTGCAAAAGCGGTCCATTGCTGCGGCTTAGTGGTCAATGCTGCGACAACGGTATTGGTAGGGCTAGTACCCCCTTGGGTGTACTGCAAACGGATATATCGCTTGTTCGTCCAAGGCACGGGGATCACTACGGTTTGACCCTCTACTAACGCACCAACGTTAACAGTTTGCAATGTATCAACTGAACTAAACGTACTGTTATTGTCAGTCTGCACGGCAATTGCTAACGTTGGGTTCGTTCCTCCTGACGCGACCTTAGCAGTCACCACCAGGTATAAACAATCCTGGTTGAAGCCCACTTGGTTTGCACCATTCTTGGGTGTCGTACCTACGTCAATTGAATTGGTAGAGGCTGCTGCACTCGTACCTGTTAACGCTTGGCCGGTAATGCCTCCGTTAGCGGTATCAATTGCGCCAGACAAAAGCCACTTACTATCTAAATACATGATTATCTCCTTATGATAAAACTGCTTCAGTGTTAAGAAGCTTGTCTGTTCGATATACAGGTACGCCGTCAAACGTTACCACTTTACGGCCTGCCACTTCGTCCATTGTCAAGGTTGAACTTGCGACCTTGTTGACTACTTGACGACGAAGGAAAGAGCGAACCGTACGGCTAACTATGAACGAAGGTTTACCCATGTTCAAGTTAGGGACTAGCTCCAATGCCTGGGTCATCGCGTCGATCAAATCCGCGCCTGCCGAAGCGTCACTGGTTAATCGGTTCACGTCCACGTTTGCAATACGAACTACATAACGCCAGTCACGAACAGTCAAACCACAATCCCATTTGTAATGCGTACGGTAGGCTTCCATGCGGCCGCCTTGACCATCGGCGTTTTCAATGGTTTGTTGCCCTTTATCGTTAGCCTGCAAGCCTGCTTGCGAACCTTTAGGGTATAAACCGTGCACGGTATTCGCGCCCCAAACGACTAGATAAATAGACGTTTGGTTTGCGCCTGAAGCGCCTGAATCCGCGAGAATAATATTCTCGGCATTCTCTGCGATAAGATCGTTATAGCGATTCGCTAAACCCACAAAACGTTCAGGGTTTGCGGCCGAACCATAGATCAATGTTTCCATGAAATCTTGATTCATACCTTCGATAAACGCACGTTCTTCACTTAGTCGCCATGCTGCACTGTTGCCATTCATATCAGCCAGTGCCTTATCAATCTCGGCGTAATTCTCTAGCATACCTGTGGTGTCCGTTACTGGTACGGTTTGAGATTTTTTAGGTTGAACGCCATAGTTCAACAAACGCCATGTAGCGCCGGGTAAACCTGAGCGCACGGTCGTTTTATGACTGGTGCCGTCGTTACATTCTTGCCAAGGAACAACGTCTAACACCTCGTTAGTTTCATTTAAAATTTCAGCTACCATTGCAATGTTGCCGTTAGGGTCTTGGCGACCGGCGACTTCTGAAAGCGTTGGCAGTGTTGTTGATGTAATAATTGCCATGATCTATTCCTTATTTCATGTTTGAATTACTATAAAAATTGACGGGGTCTTTCGTGTCGGCTTGCTGTCCTGCATTAGCGCCAGTCACTACTTTATCCTCGCCGATTGCTACCCCGATCTTGTAAAACAGTCGGATGACTTCGGGGTGGTTGCCAAAGCCCGAGGAATCTATCAACGAAGTAAGTTCAGGGGTCCCGACCTTGCTTAATGCCTGGTTGGCGACCGCTAAGTTCTGTTCGTAGTTAGAACCGCCGATCTCTTTGTCTTGCTCAGCCTGAGTTTTCCACTCAGCCTGCATGTTCTTAAATTCTTCTGCGCGTTTGGTTTCCGTTTTTACGTGAAAGTCCATTAGCTCTTGCGCGTCTTCCTTAGAAAACTGCTTGCCTGCCGCGAACTCTTTAAACTCACCCATTAGGGTTTCGTCAGGTGCAAACCCGTCAGGCAGTGTGAAGTCGTAATCTTCAGCTTTTAAAGGCTTGGCATCCTCCTTGGGGTCTTCTCCCTCTTTTGGTTCGTCACCTTTACCTTCTTCGTTTGCCTCGCCTTTTTCGCCTTCAGACGCTTCGCCCTCTTTTGGGTCCGCTTCAGTTTGCCCACCTAATACCGGGGTTTCGCTTTCGGCTGTTTGGCCCTCTACGGCGTTTTCACCCTCCGCTGGTGTAGCTGTTGATTCTGCGGCTGCGTTTTCTTCTGCCATTTATTCTTCACCTGTCATAATTTCAGTTAAATGTTCGGGCGCGACTTCTGTTATCTCATTCAATAATGCAAGTCCCTGGTTCCTAGCCCCCTCGTTGAATGCTGTTGAACTCTCGTTGGTAGCATTGAACGATAGGCGAAACACGCCTGCATTTTCCAAAAGTCGTCTAACAAATCGACGGCCCCGCTTATCTGAAACAACAAACTTAAAATCTTCTATTTCAGCAAGCCGATCCCGTTCTTCTTTTGTTAGTTCGCCCATATGACTTAACCTTAACGCAGACGGGGCAAACCATTCGTGCAAGAAAAAACCCGCTTGATGCGGGTTTGTTTTCCTTACTAAGCCAGTTGCGAATCAACTAGCGCGACTTCGGTTTCATTTAACGCATCATCCAAAATCACAATACTGCGGATATACCCTGTGAATCGGCTAGGTGCATAAAATACAAACCAGCCGACATTTGCTTGATTAATCGGCGAATTGCTAGTTAAACTAATATTGGGGATATAGTTATTTGTCTCATCTACTTTAGTCGATCCTAGATAAGCTGATCGTTTGCCAAATGATCCAAACGTGTTTATATCCTGGGACCTATCATCTGAAATAGTGATTGTTGACCACTGATCGCCTGGCGCATTAACTGCTAGCGTTAGGTCTGGTTCGTCTGCGTCACCGTCAGAATCAAAACTCAAGCCATGCTCATTTGCTTGCAACACATACTGGTCGGTAGACTCCCACGACAACAATCTATTATTGTTTTGCGGATATGTTCTAACAATTTGAGTTAGTTTGTTTTTAAGTCTAATCGGAATTGGCAGCTCAACCCTAGTATTGTCTCCCGCATCAAAACGTAAAGCTGGCTCATTGTTATCAGGATCAAGCGCTAGGAAAGGCCAGTCCATCTCGTTCAATACTGCACCTTGACTACTACCTGTCCAGGTTCTAGCTCTCATGTCGCGGCCTAAACCACTTTGATCTTTTAGTATTGCTCTTACAGTTTCGCCATTAGCCCAAGCCAAAATAGCAGCGTAGTCAATTGTGTCACCCACCTGCGACCCTACAAACGGGAACTCTTGCGTATCCCCTGTTGTTTCTCTGTAAGCTACCAAGGCATTGCCTGTGTAACTTCCCACCTCTTTCTCAAACGAATAGACGCCCAACTGAACTGTGGATTCAATCGGGGATACCGATGCGGAGAAACCACGCACTGGTGGCACTTGACCCCCATCAGGTCTACTGTAAGTAACAGTAGATGCGCCCTCAGCAGAGCTAATGGTGTAGCTTGTTTCTGGATTTAACCCCACTGGTATTGTGATTTGATTGGTGCTTACTTGAGCAATTCCTGCCACGGCTAAATTAATAGTAATTGATTGTTCTATATACCCTCTCAAATAGACTCGTACTGTTACTTCTGCATCAGGTACAGCAACAAAACCACCACTATCGAACACCTGTCCACCAAATTCGCCTATCACTTTACGGTAAATGCCTAATTGAGGAGCGCTTTGTGTTAATCCTTGATAACTTGATGGCTCAAGCGTGTATCCATAATCGCCCCACATATGACCCGCTGACCAGCCCGTAACCTGAATCCCGTTGTCGCGAGCAAACGTTAAGGCGTCCTCTAACGCTGCAATCCATCCTGCCCCTATTGTATTGCCGCCAGAAGTGGCGCCATCATAACTTGCGCCCAATTCTCCCCAATGCAGGTCGGTTCCTGAATATCCGTGTGACTGTGCCCATGCCAGCATCGCTGCAGCTCTCTCAGAGCCGATTGTCGAAGACACTGGCACTATAAAGTTTGTGCCTGAGTTGTCACTGTCTAGGTAGTTATGAAACGACCATTTAAAGTTATTAGCGGGGTCAGTAAAGTTGTGTATGTTCGGGTTACGGTCAGCCCATTGATGGCCTGCTGACCAACCAAAACCCTCGATATAAAGTGTGGTAGTGGTGTCGACGGCTCTAATAGCATTAGTACAACTTTGAGCATATCGTAGCCAAATGTCAGCGGCGGCCTCTCCATCAATAGGAGCCATCGACCCAGGGGGCTCATTCATCAAATCATAACCAACCACCGCCGAATGGCTGCCAAAAGCAGCGACCATTTTTACCCAAAGATCGTTAAAAGCTGACTCTGGTAATTCAGGGTTTCCGAATTGTCGGAATACTTCGCCTTGAAAAGCAACAACATCTGCGGTTGCCCCTGAACTAGATTCAATATAGCCTCCCATGTCTGTGACTCCGTTAACTATCGGGTCAATCAACTGGAATCTGCTGCAGGTGATGCGTGAGCCACTCACCGCCATTATTGTCGCGGAGGCTCTTAAACTTGATTGGCTGCTGTCTGGTGCAGCGTCAATCGTATCCCCGACTGAAAACGTGCCTGAGATGTTTGTTAAATCATAATAAGGGGCTTCTGCCCTTCGACAATAGTTGTGTATATCAAGTATGACTTTGATATTGTTGGATGCACAGTCATCCAAAAAAGCAGTAATAACATCAACATGTGGAGTAGCTAAGTCTCCGTGCAATAAAGGCTGAATGCGCTCCCATAAGATAGGAAGTCTCACTAAACCAAGGCCATTGTCAACAAAGTTGGGTAAGCTAGCACTTGCATGTCCAACATCCCAAACTGCATGTGCCTTAATTGGTGATTTATAGCCAAATTCTAACCATGCACTATTAACCCCAAAATCATGGAAATAGTCGTTAATAAACGTTTGAATAAACGTTGGGGGTTTTTTGGCGGCTGAAATTAGATACTTAAACATTACAACTTCTCAATCGTAACGGTTGTATATTGTTCGTCTGTTCCAGTAAGGGGCCCACCATCAAAACCAAGACCAATCGATGTATAAGATGTCTCGAAGACCTGTTGTATTTCAAGCACCGTTTCTTCTGTTAGTGTAATTGGCTCATCAATTGCCGAGTACACTTGCACCCCCGTTCCAGAAGCAAAGGTATACCCAACAGATTGCAACAAATCCGTACTGGCAGTCACATTTCTGACAAACGTGGCTGTTTTAGCCGTTCGGTAGCTTGGTGCGCTACATTTCAATAAGTACTTACCTGCTGGTAGGGTTATTTGATTCGATGCTAGGGATGCCCCTGGGATTGAATTACTTTTTATTGTGTTTAAGGTGCGTGTAATGCGTGAGCCACTGTTGGCATCGCCACCTGGTGTGCCGTTTGATTTAATATCAGCAACCACCATCGCTTTGCGTGAAGACTCTCCTGCAACATCAATTTGAAATGTATCAACAACACTTGTAGGTGTCACAACAATCTGGTCGCCTTCGTCCACTGTCACTTGATTACCTGACGGAATAAATGTCACGCCTGCCCCTGCAATTACAGACACCGTACCTGTGCTGTTTTGCTGAGCAACCAAACCCGTTGTGACCGCGCCAGTCTGGATGGTGACAGTGTAATTATTCGCTGTATTGTTTGAATAAATAGTGTTGTCTACGGCATTAACATTTCCTGCCAATGGGGTTTTGGCAGCTTCGTCAGCACTTCCCCCCCCTTCCCCGAAAAGTTCAACGCTCCCGTCGGGCGACATTACCCCGACGATATCGTCAGTCGTCGGGTCAAAAACATAATTGGTGCCTGGTTTAGTAATATAATCTGCCATGATTTACCATCCTTATGCGGGTGAATTACTGCTGTATCCGCTAAATTGTCTCATTACATCGGTCAAACCATTCGTGCCCTCGGTATCCGTGTTCGATAAATCGCTTGCCGCTTTCGCCAGTGCGGGCGCTTGTTCCATTGCTTGCTGCGCTTTGGCCTGCTCCATGCGCTCTTTTCTGATCATCGCGACTTGATCGTTTGCCACGATATACTGCGGATCAATTCCGAGCATATCGCCGTAGCCGTCAAGAATTTCGTCGGTGTCTACTTTGTCCCAAACTGAAGGATCGCCTTTTGACTGAGCTACACTGCCAACGGTCATGAGCATTCTGTCTACCCCCGCCAGGCCGATTGCTTTTTGCGCCTGGGCTAACGTGCTGATAAAGTCGACTTTCAAGTCTTGACCTTCAAGCTCTTTAGGGGGTGGCGGTAAAATCTGCGCCTTCAGCATTGTGGTGAAGGTAATATCAATCAACGGCTTGAGAGTTTCATCGTGCAAACGCTCAAGTGTTGGGCCCAGCATTAACAGTTTTTCTTCGTGGCGTTCTGCGACTTCGGTTGCCGTGACACCCGACCGTCGGTCATTGGCTAACATCAAGAACATATCTGCTTTATACGCCGTGCGAATGCGGTTGCGCACGTCGTCAATATCTGCGAGCAAATAGTCTAAACGCAAGTTAACTTCAAACGCCGTGCGTATCGCTTCACTTCCGCCTGCCGTGTCGACGTAAGTCACGCCGCCAGGTAATAAACTTTTAGGCTTACCCTTCAAGGTAGTTGGTACTTGCAACGGTGGATCGACTTGATAGTCAATCGCTTTTCCTTTTGCCATTTGCTCACTTTGTAGCTGCTTGATATCACCAAGTGCTTTATGTGAAGGTCCATATCCGTAGAAGTCACCCCCTGCTACCGACCATCGAGGCGATAACACCGGGAAGTCCTCGAAGCCAGATTCACGCAGCAGTTTGTCGCCGTTGCCTTTTTCTTCAAAATAGCAACTCTTAAATGCCATGTTCTTAGGGCCTAGCTGTTTATATTCTCGCTCGCTATCCTTGCGGGGTTCTACCGCGTGAATAACCTTCGTCCAATTGTTGTAATTGCCTCGTTGGTACTGGTCCTTGACACCTTGGCTTACGTTGTCGATCCCGAATTCCGCGACAATCTGTTCGGTCGTCATTGGCACTTCACGGTACAACGTATCAACAATGCCCAGGTTATTTGTGCTGATTGCGTACTCACCCGCAGTAAAATTCTGCATATGCGTGACGCGCTCAAAGTTCGGGCGTACAAAGGCTGCCGACGTACCAAACGCACCTAGCTCCTGGTACTTCATGTGCAGCCCTTGGTAGGTGTTTGAACGGGTGAATACTTCACGCATTAAGCTCGTGACGATGAACAACCATTCCTTAACAGGTTGATATTCTTCAAGCTCTTTGTCGGCCAGGCCTAGTCGAAACCAAGGTCTTGCCGGGCTAGTCATGCCCGACATAAGGCCTGCGCTCAATACGTCCAAGGCATCCGTCGCACTGGAATCGAGAATCGTATTCAGCGTGCGTTTTTGATTTGGGTTCGATTGTAAAAAGCGGCCATTGTTAGGCAACAATAGTTTTGATATTTGCTGATAGCCGTCGATAAAATAAGACCGCTCAGTCCACAATGCATTCTTGCGGCGGCGGTAATAATCTAGTTTTGAATCCATTAGCCCGCCCCTAAGATTAATTTATTTGAAGATCCGCCAAGGCCTCGCTGCGCATTGCCGCCCTGCCGTCTTCGGTTGTTATCTTGCACTGCATCTACTCCCCCGAGCGCATTCTTTGGTGCTTGATATTCGGAGTATGAATACCCGATCGTGTTGCCGCCGCGTTTGATTTCTGCAAAGTACAAGCCGTCTTTCTCTTGTCGTAAGAACACTTCGTCCGTCGGTTTAATCTCGCCAGTATTGCGGGTGGTACGGTTTGGATCAAGCTTGATACCTTGCAGCTTGATCGCTTTTACCCCATCGCTTTTATTCACGATTGAAGCTATCCCCGATTTTTGCTGAGTTCGCCCTAATGAATCTCGCGCAGCGGTATCGACATACGCAAATAAATTGCCGTCGTTGTCCGTACCGAGTCGGCTTACCGCGCCTCCGCTTGAGTAATCTTGCGATTGATACTGCCGGTTTTGAATTGCATCAAAATAGTTTTGAGGCGACTTAGGTGCAAGCCCCGACGTATCGAAATTAACCCCGTTCAATGGGCTACCATCGGCTTGCACATTGCCTTGCGCATCAAACTGAAGGTCTTGGTAAAAACCTTCAGGTGCCCTACGGCTTGATGTAGGTGTGGTCGTCATCCTACCCGCCTAATGTCGTGTTGCCGCCTAGTGTGTTCGTCTTGATATCTGTCGCGCCCAAGGTCGTGTTACCGTCAGTAATTTGAGTATCGTTCTTAGCCCTTCGGCGCACCCGATGCTTTGCCGTGTTGTACGCAGTTTCAGGCGTTTTAGGTGCTTGGGGCTCTGGTGGGGGTGTAGGGGCGGGAGGGGGTTTAGGTGCAGACTTACCACCCCCTCCCGCATTCGCGGCGAGCGAAAAGCATAAACAAATTAACAGTAATAAAAATCTCATAGCTTTAACCCCAAAATAGCAACGTCGACTACACCATCTTTCGTTGCGAGATATCCAGGTAATCCGCCCAGGTTATCAAACCCTAGCTTCATCAACATACGTTGTATGCTGCCTCTCGAGGTGTAGATATGTACTTGCTTCCAGTTATTCTCTCGGGCGAAGTCGCAGCCCTCTTTCACTAACCGTTTGAAGTATTTACCCTCACCTAAAATGTGTGGCATGACAATACTTGTGAATTTATTTCCTTCACAACGTAGCAATGCATTGTAGTTTCCCCAAAGCATTTGCTCGCCTACTAGCACTTGTTCTTCGATGTACTTCATCGCGTCCAGTTTGGTGTAATCAACTCTGAAGTCTTCAGGGTTTACGTGCTTCCAAAGTAGCTCTTGCACTTGAGGGTCACGAATTGATAGCGGGCCGAATTTATCCATGCGCAAAGCCTAACGCACTTGGGGCAAACCATTCGTCAAGCGTAAGGGTCGTACCCCGTTCGGTCCTCGCGGATTTGTTGTTCTGATTCGGAATGAATCAAGTTTGATGGGCTTAGTGGGGTATCCATTAACGCTTGGATATACGCGGTTGCCCGGTCAGGACTTTTGCCAATTGCTTTGATGATATCTTCACGACTTTGCACGTAGACTTTTACCCCGCGCATTTCCCATTTAGGCGTACACAGTTCGTTCTTTAACGTGTCGTCAGGGGGTAATGCTATCGGCTGTCTGTTTGCTGGGTCTAGTGCCTCGCGCATTTGCCACCATAGCTGCGATCTGAGATTGAAGAATTGCAAATTACCTTGTTTACTTTTAGCTGTGGGCTTCTCGGAAACGTTAACCCCGATCACATCCATTTCAAGGCCGACCAGGTGATCATATGGGCTTGAGCCTACTCCGATCACGTCAATGTGAATGCGTGCACGGTCGCGTACTTGCGCAACGACTAACCCGGCAGTCTTCGGTCCGTCAGGGGTTTGATCCCCTGGATGACTAACAGGTTCATCAAACCAGGTGCCGTGACGCCTTGCGATCTCTGTGTAATCCTTGCCGCCCCGCGCTACGTCAACGCCGACGCTATCCATAACCTTACCGTCGCCGCCTTCACGCTTCCACCGTTTCATCGCAGCTTCTACCCATGCCGTCGGGATCACTTGCCAAGGATCATCTTCAATGCCTGCACTGAAGTCACCGTTAAGCATTTGACTACGCAAAGGCTCAGGCATCGCTTGCAATACCGAGACGTATCCGGTGCCCATGTAGACGGGATTGTCTGTCACTCGAGAAGGTATGAACGTTCTCGCTAACGGCTTAATGATTTCAGTCTGGCCGAATTCAGTAGGGTCAAAGTCATACACTCGTTCCTTGCCGACAATGACAAAAGGCTCAGGGCTATCAACCCAAATATCTTTTGCCGATCCGTTGTCGGTCGGGATCATCGCCGCAAATCGCAATTCGCCTGGCGCACTTTTCTTACCGACAAAGTCCTTGTCAATCCAGGGACCAAAGAACGGGATAATCCAACGGCCCTCAATGTTTGTTGGTGGGTTAAACGTGAATAACGCTTGGCACTTTTGGTTTGGGTCCGAGCTCCTCAACCATCCCAATAAAAACCGTACTTGGATTTCAAGAAAGTTCGCCGCTTCATCGAAGACTAGCAGGTCGTGTGGGCGTCCTTGGTACTTCTTTTCGTCGCCCAGGTTAGGCACCGCGCCAAGTTCAATTTGCAACGGTTTGTTGTCATACCGCAATGTGCGCCAAATCTTGTCCTGGCCGTTGTAGCCATCCTTACCGATTAGCTCAGTAAGTCGATCGATCACGCCGGATAATTCCGTACCGATCTTACGCAGGATCATGACTTTTTGGTGTTGGGTAATTGCCTTGCCGCAGGCTAAGTCGGTCTTACCCCCACCCGCTGCGCCGCCGAAACCGATGATATCTGCGTCGGAATCATTGGCTAACGTTTGTGGTCCTTTGAAGGGTTCCCACGGTAGTGTTGGTGCGGCCATTAGCGCTTCTAGCTGCTTGCGTTCTTCAGGTGTGAGATACCCGATAAGGTCTTCGATTTCCGCTTCGTTATAGGCCATTAGATCAAATCACTAACATCGTCGTCTTGCGTTTCGGTCTTCGGTTTACGTGCCTCGGCTTGCGACAAGAGTGCTGCGATCTTGTCGGCTTTGACTTCCGATTTCATGTGAACCGGGCCGCCGTCTTTACCTGTAAGCTCGACCGATTGCTTGTTGCCATATACAGACGGTTTAAACACGCTCAAGTACCATTGGCGTTGATCAATTCGCAGCTTGGATCGCATGATTGCTTCCTTGTTGAGCGCGACAAATGTGCTTCCGTCTTTGTTTTCCTTTTCCATCCAATCGTTAAAACCGTCGTCCGCGATATCGAAGGTTTCATCGCGTATTGCTTCAGCCCCTAATTCCTTTGCTCGCGCGAATTTGTCCGCAAAACCGTGCAAGTTATCATGTAACCATTCGTAGACCGTAGATCGCGCGGGTAAATGTTCACTGCGACAAATGCGAAGTATGGGTTCGCCTTGCGCTGTTCGCCTTAAGATTTCATGCGCTGCATCTTCAGTGTAGACGGACGGACGCCCTGGACTTTGACCTTTCAAGTCCTCTTGTATCTCGTCGGCTAAACCTGGTGTTAAAAATCCGTTGCTCATTCCATAACCCTAACCTTCCTGGGGCAAACCATTCGTCACCCGTTCACCCGTTCACCCGCGTTTCGTATCTGCAAATTGACTGAATCGTACTGCGCGGTGTTTCCATCTTCTCGGCAATCTGCGCATAGGTCATGCCTTCCTGTTCGTGCATCTTGCGAATCAGCTCCACTTCATGAAACGTCAGCTCCACCCGCGGGTGTCTTTCACCACTGCAATAGCCTAATTTCCTTCGGTTTCGCATGTTCTCGTCCTCCACTGCCAAGTCGTAAATTTTTACGAGTTCAGTCTAAAAACCAACTCAAAACTGCAACTTCGAGTGCAACCTCAACCCACCCCCTAAAGGGGGTGTGGGGTTGATAAGTTGCACGTACTCGTCTAGTCAAAATGCAACTTTTGCAATAAGTTGCACCAAGTTGCAAAAGTTGCACCCCAAGTCGTAAACTTTTGCGAGTTGCAGCCTGATTTTTGCTTAAAGAATAAGCACCCCCGACTCTCAATCTTGTTGCAACTTCTGCAACTTTTACCCAAAGTTGCACTTTTTTACCCTCCCAACTCGTTAGTTTTTGCGACTTGCTCATTAATAACCACTTTTCTACAACTCTGAAAATCCAGCAAATAGCCTTGATTTCGGTCACGGAAGAAGTCAGAAAGACATTGCTTCTTCGTTGTCCTGATAGTAAAAGGTAGCATCGTTTTACCACTAAAAATCGCCCAATGAATCTCATTTTTTCCCATTGCTTTTTACCCCATTCAATTTGAATTTCGGCCCCGTCGGCCGCTTTTTGCCATCTTCTAAACCCTTCTTGTAGGCAACCCAACAAGCCTTTTTGATCGCAGCATCCAAGCTGCTAGTAGCTAAAAGTTTTTCAGCAAATAGTGTTTTCAATTTGTCTACAGAGATCATTTAAATTTTCCCTAGATCAGACCTTTAAAAGAAAGTTATCCAACAAACTTTCGACTGGGCAACCAATAGCAACGGCCCGGAGCACGCACTTCTTAGGTAGAAGTATGCTGCGTTTTTTAAAAGAACTGTACTGATTGGGACGCATGTCCAGCAGCTCCGCAAATTCAGTGATTGAAAAGCCATACTGGTTGCGTATTTTTTCTAGGGCATCAACGGTGTTAACCCAATCCGGCTCGAAGTTATCCGCTGCTCGCCTCAATTTAAAATATAACTCACTCCCTGATAATGACTTAACCTCTACCCACTCAGCCGTAGGTGAATGCCGGCACACTAAAACGCCTTCAATCTCTTTTTCTTCGTAGTACATAATCAATACTCCTTAGAAGCTCGCCGCTTCTTGTTAAAAATAAATACCTTCATCCGCACACCGCATTCGGTAACGTTCCCACCGACTCATGCGTACGGATTCAAGGCTCTTGACTTCATCATCAATATAGATATTTTCTGCCGTAAACGAAAACGCAGGTTTTAAATCCGTGCGCAAGTCGACGGCCATCACTTCATTAGTTAAGTTATCCAGGATCAACGGTAAACCCTTAGGCTCAACGTAATGGGCTAACACCATGTGTTTAGTACCTGGCGCGTCTTTGATCATCGGATTAAACCAAGTGCAATATAGACAGTGATTTTGTTCTGGCTGCGCAAAACCTCTAAACTTGGACATAAAGTCCTTTAAAAATACTGAGTCCTCACAATCCCCTGCCCGCTTCGCTAACGTCTCGCCAGGGGTCGCCCAATAGTCTTTTCGTTGATGGATTAATCGATCACTGCCATGTTGAATCTGTGTATTAATGACTTCATTCATCCGTTCAAGGCTCGTCGACTTTTCAATTAACCAATGAAAAAAGTTAACCGCACTTTCACCCCCTCGGGATTTCAGAGCAATTTCAAATTTAGTAATATCGACGCGCATGTTGGTTACTCCAAAATAGATATCGTGTTGTCGTCTTCAAGGCCAAACCCACCAATACCTTCGTTAAGAAGTTTGTTAAATGCTTTTTTGGCAAGTTGCTTGCGGGTGTCGCGCTTCCCTTCTTCAGGTTCAGGCATTCGGGCCACAACGTCCTCAATTAGCGCGTCGATCTCAATACCTCGGGTTTGCACTAAAGCTAAGTCCGTAATCACATTCAGCACTAGCTGTTCGTTCTTACCTAAACCCCTGGGTAATTTGCTTTCCTGCGGGAGTTCAGCTTCTTTGATCACGCAGGATGTAATCACATCACCGTCGGGGTCTTCTCCTAAGTTCACGACGTCAAGGTCAAAACCCCATTCGTTAAAATCGTCACCGTCTTTTTGTTTCGTGGTCCGCAGCATACGACCAGAAGGCATGCGCAATACTTCAAGCTCAGTGTCGACCGCAGCGCGTAAACCAGACCACCCGCGAGCGCCCTTGGTAGAATCCTTACCACTATGATGCACAAGCATCACCATCGCGCCCGTGGCTTTATGAATACCGTTGCAATGGGTTAACGCCTTGCCGATATCTTCAGACGCATTTTCATTTGCGCCCGCAAGTACCTGGGCTAAGGTGTCGACAATGATTAAACTAGGCTTGGGGCCAGACTGCAGAATCGATTTGCAAACAGCCAAGGCATCTTCTTTAACCAAAAAATTAGGCGTAGCGTCGATCACGTCGAGCGCCACGCCTTCTAAGGAAGTGCCAGTGGAGATTTGCCAAGCACTTAAACGATTCCGAAAGCCTCTAGCACCCTCAGCAATAAGATAAACAACACGCCCTTGGGTCGTGCGATGGTCGCGCCAACGTTCGCCGGTTGCTACGGCCAAGGCCATGTCGAGCATGACAAACGATTTGCCCGCGCCCGATTCACCAAACAACACGCCGACCGAAGCCTGCGGGATGACCCCTTTGATTAGATACTCCCAAGAAGTCACACCCGCAAAAGAAAAAGCAGGCTGAACGGGGAACCGTGATTTAGGTTGTTCAGCCTGAAGGGAGGACTTGTCCGACTCGGAAGACAAGTCCTCAAACTGTTCATAGCTAATGGCATTCAGCGATATACGTGCGCCATTCTGGTTTGCCATGTGCGCTAAGGTTTTAAACGTAATAGGTTTGTCTTCGGATCGACCGAACGACTCCCAATGTTTTTGCAATACTTCTTCACCTGGGTACTTACTACCCGCCGCCGACCACTGGTCCCACCAGTGAATGCCCTCACCGCTAGTCTCATGGTGCAAAGCCATACCGACGGCAAGCCAATCGGAGTAAGGCATATCCGCATCGAGCACTTCCAATGACTCTTTGATTAAGGCGTCAGCAACACCTAACGGGGGTGCGCTTTCATCATCCTCAAAGTCGGTTCGCTCACCGAAGCGAGCATTAATCAGTTTGTTAATTGAAGGGGAAGCTTTGGATACCTTCACGTCGCAGCCTGTTAACTCAGATGACTCGAGAACGTTTCCCGTGAAAGTAACAAAACCCTTATTGATAAAAAGTTCAACGCCATACCCTTCATGGGTAATCGACTTGCGGTTTGCGCCGTATAAGTCGCCTTGGTAATAAAGGTGAATGCCGTTGCCACTAGGCGAATACTCGGCGTAAGTCTCAAGGGCTAGGTCGTCGATCTCTTTGACTAACTCACCCTGCTTAATGCAGTTATCAAAATCAATGACGGTGAAGTTTCCGTCTAAGCAGGCATGGCCGATACCATCAAAGCCACGTTTAACCGCTGCCGATCGCGCAGCGTTAAAGGTTGCCAGTTGTTCGCGGTCGTGCCCCCGCCCTTGGATCCCCGAACGTCGCTTGCCGTTGATGTAGTAAGGCACTTTGCGCGGCTTGGCTTCACCTGGTTTGTTTTCAAAGCGCCACATTAACCAGATAGCTTGCTCGGCTAGAAAGTCAGGCGCGGTCACGTTCGATAAATGCGGGGTAATTTGTTTCACTTTTTCCACGAGTCAGCCTTAAGTTAGTGGTTGCTACTACCCATTCGGGCTATTGTTAAAGTTAAAGACATAGCGCATTCTATAAATGAACTAAGCAGCGATAGGCTCGTAGGGCATTGGGTCGAAGATATCAGGACGCAATAGGTGTTTCGTCACCTGGAAATTAACGTCGGAGAGTTCTTCGATCTCAATGCAGAATTTTTCAGGCACACCGAACGGCGAGCTAGATAGCCAGTAGCTAACAATCTGCTGAGAAATAACGCGGGGTTCTTCATGCCGGGGTGACAACTTAAGAGCGTCGGTTAACTTAGCGGCAAAAGCAATTTGCCCCCCGCAAAGCTTGATCGCCTTGGCTAACGCGTCGCGTCTTTTAGGTAAATCATATTCATCATTTCGCATGGTATTATTCGTGTGATAATTTTGTACAAAGAAATAATACGGCATGCCTAACTTGAAAGTCAATAGGCATGCCGAATATAAGGTAAAAAAAATGAACTGGCAAAAACGGCTTAAAGAAGCAATGCGCCTAAGGAAAGTGACGGGTAAAGAGCTTGCGGACGCTGTAGGAATTAAACCTTCGTCAGTTTCTGATTGGCTTCGAGGCCGCACTAAAGACATGAAGGGTCAATACGTCCCTTTGGTATGCAGCTACTTAAAGATTAGTTCAACTTGGTTGTTTAAAGGTGAAGGTGAAATGGATGACACGGACCAACCCGTGCCGGCCCATTTAGATAAACCTAATTACCCTCGAGTTGTTGGCACGGCACGAATGGGAGACCTTGGGTTTTATTATGACCTGGACGGAGGCGACGGCATCATAGAGCATAACAGCCCGCCAGGGTCAATCGCGATTAAAGTTAAAGGCGACAGTATGCACCCTGCTATTCGGGATGGGTGGTTTGTCATCATCGAACCCCACGAAACCCTACACCCAGGGGAGTATGTACTCGTCGCAACCAGGAACGAAAAGAAAATGGTCAAAGAACTATTATATGAAAAAGATGATAGCTTTGTGCTGCTATCGGTTAACGGAAACGAACGGATGACAATTCCTAAAGTAGACTTAATCTATATCAGGCCGATAGCGGCCGTCGTGCCCCCGAGTAAAAAGGTAGAGATATAATGCCAACAGTCCAAGGACTAATCGAAGCAAAAGAATTACCTCAACTTGAAAAAGATACAACGAACTGGGATGCAGTCGTGGAGTCCAAAACCCCTAAGCAAAGTGAAATTCCGAAAGAAGATGAAAGCATTAGATCAACTGAAGGCACTATCGGGACAGTTATGATAGTTTTGGTGCTTTATATATGGTGGTATAGAACCAAACATAAAAGACTAAAATTCTCAAATAAGACGAAGATTCATATTAGTCCAGTGATAAAAAGTATTCTATACGGATCATTACTTTGGACTTTTGCGTGCCTAACATTCTGGTGGAGTATAGACGATTTTCCTACAACAGCAGAGAGGATAATAATCGCACCTCCTCTTTTTATATCGGCGGTTTACTTCGCGTATTTGAAATTAAAGTGACTCCGAAACAAGAAAAACAGGTTCGAATCGAAAACTTTAAGATGATAAAACACGCACGAACGCAAACTCTCAAATTAAAAGTATTTTTGGCAATTATTATTTTGTTAATGGTCGCCGGACTCTTTGAAGATTAACAACCTAAAATAACCAAAACCAAGCCGACTATTCAGTCGGCTTTTTTATTGCCTAACTTTTTTACGAATAAATACGGCATGCCTATTGACAATAGTATTAGGCATGCCGTATTATACAAACTCAATTTGTACAAAAGATAAGGCAAATCGAATGCTCAAGTTAAAAAAGTTTTTAAAAAAGCAAGGGGTATGGTGCCAGGATTGGGCGATTTTTACATTCGCTTATGGCTGCGGAGCTTTGGTTGTCATTTTTAAATACTTCTAAGGAGCTTAAAAAATGTATACACCTAACACCAACAAAATTGCAGAAGCCATGCAAAAGCAATCTGCCGTAAAAGTAGCGCACCACCACAAAGCGCGACGCGATATCCGAATCAAAATGCAGACCATCAATATCCTTTGCGAAGTCGCAGAGATAGGAATGTCACCTATGAAAAAAGCGCAGTTAATGGGGGTTAATTAAATGTCAGTGAAAAGTGAAATAGTAGAAGAAGAGTCAGGGGAAGAGGATTTAACGTTTCCGGTTTTGATGAAGGACCAAAAAGAAACTGTAGTTTTGTTTATTTCTGAATCAGAAGGAACAGTCGTAAGGAGTGGCCTTTCCGAGGTCTACGGAGAAGGGCATACCACAAGGGATTGGCTCTCTGTGCACAATAAATCTTGTTGGTCAAAATTCACCGGAAAAATAGTACTTCAGAACGATGACTAACGCCAACTACTTTTATCAAGTCGAAGAATTTATCGACGGCCAATGGCAAGCTGTTAGTTTCAGCGGTTTGCAAAATCAATTCACAAGCTACGAGGCGGGATGGATTCGCTTGAAGCAGATGTACCCCGAACGTGCTGAGCAACTAGAGAAAAACGCAACCGCGCAGAACGTCGGCGTCAGAGTGCAAAGGGTAACTAAAGGAAATTACTTAGCTTAAACCAACGATCAATCAACGTATACGGGATTGATAGGGTAGTGCCTAACCTTGACGGTTAGGAGGTGGTAGGCCACGATATAGAGGATTACATCCAATATAACCTACTGGAACCTGGAGGTATCGACGGGTATATTTGGGTTCTAATTAATTTCGAGGATAGCAAGATGAAAACATACACGCAAGAAGAATTTGACAACCTCCCAATCGACAAAGGCGTTAAACAATGCCCCTCAGGCGACTATTCTCAAATCAAAACCTTTGGGGATTCTTGCAGCTTCAGAGATTCGTGTAGCTTCGGAGAGTCGAGCAGATTTGGTAAGTCGAGTAGCTTCGGTGAGTGGTGCAGCTTCGGAGAGTCGAGCAGATTTTGTAAGTCAAGCACCTTTAGAGAGTCTTGCAGTTTCGGTAAGTCTTGCAGCTTCGGAGAGTCGTGCACCTTCGGTAAGTCTTGCAGCTTCGGAGAGTCGTGCACCTTTAGAGAGTCTTGCAGCTTCGGTAAGTCGTGCACCTTCGGTAAGTCTTGCAGCTTCGACGAGTGGATCACCTTCGGAGAGTCGTGCAGTTTCGGTAAGTCGTGCAGTTTTGGAGAGTCGTGCAGTTTTGGAGAGTCGTGCAGTTTTGGAGAGTCGTGCAGTTTTGGAGAGTCGTGCATCCCTGGAGAGTGGTACAGCTTCGGAGAAATAAGAATGATCCCTGGAAACCCATTCATCACATTAGGCCGTTGCGGATTAGGAAGTAGAGACTGCTACGCGTTCAACACTGTCGAGGGCATCAAAATCCAGGAGGGAAGTTTTTTCGGCGACACTGCAACTTTCTTAGATAAAACCCTCGCTGATTGCGTTGGCAACAAGGACGCAAAAGAGTATCAGCAATATAGCCTGTTTGTCCAGATAGCAGAGCTGACTTTTTCACAAGATTAAATCAAATGAAAACCGATCTAAACGCCGAAATCCTAAAGCCAGAAGAAATTATCCGGGGGGGCCGAGCCTGAAACTGACGACGAAAAACTTTTATTCGCTGCGCTCAAGCAATTGGTCGAAGACGCAGACCAAGAGTTAGATGAAATGCACAACAAGCACACAAAAGAACTCGAAGAAATGGAAGCCCAAAACCAAAAGCTTGAAAAAGAAGCTATGGAATTCGAAGACCAAATAGAAAAACTTAACGAAGGAAACGATCAACTTACTGAACGAGTTTCAGAGCTAGAAGCAGAACTACAACAGATAGACCAACAAGCCATTAACTAGGAGACCAACATGACATTAGAAGCAACCATCGAAGCCAACACCCAAGCCGTACGAGACATGGCTAACCTACTAACCAGAATAATCGAACAGGATAAGTCACCTATTTTGGTCGAAGCCAACGAGGTAATGGACCCTGAAAGAAAAGCCGCGCTCGAGGCCGAATTCGAAGTTAAAACCAATGCGGATATTGAAAAGGAAAAAGCGAATGAAAAAGCCAAGTCTGAAACAAAAACAAAAACACCTGCGAAAAGCAAAGCGAAACCTAAGACTGAAGAAAAACCGAAACCAAAAGCTGAAGAACCCGCCGAGCAACAACCCGCAGAAATCAGCCTCGAACTTCTTTCCAATGCTATTACCAACCTAGCCCAAACGAAAGGCCGAGAGGCCGCGCGGGGCCTTGTCGACGAATACAAAGTAGCAAGAGCGAGTCTAATTCCAAAAGACAAATGGCATGAAGTGATCACCAAGGCCAACAAATTAGCGGAGGCAGAGTAATGTCAACCCACGCTGAACTTAGCCCAAGCAGTGCGGACCGATGGATGCAATGCCCAGGCAGCGTTCCACTGTCTGAGGGTATTGAAGACCAAACGTCCGAATATGCGGCGGAAGGAACCCAAGCGCATGCGCTCGCAGAGGCCATGTTGATGGGGGACTTCAAAACGTATGAATCAGAATATGCCGGCATAACTGAAGAAATGGCGGACTACGTAGAGGAGTACGTCACCGCAGTATTAGAACGTGCCACAGGTGCTGAAGTATTCGAGGTCGAAGCGGCCTATTCCATTGAACATTTAACCAAAGAACCAAAAGCCAAGGGCACTACTGATGCGCTAATCCTGCACGGCAACGTGCTTGAAGTCCACGACCTTAAGTATGGTCGAGGTCATAAAGTGGAAGCTGTAGAAAACAAACAACTCATGATCTATGGCCTCGCGGCTTTAGAAGAATTGTCTTTGATTTATGAAGTTGAAACGGTGCAGCTTTTTATTCATCAACCCCGCCTGCAGCACGTATCGCAAACTGAAATGAGCGTGACAGAACTCGAAGCGTTCGCCGCTGAAGTCAGCGCCGCCGCCGAAAGCTGCGCAGTGGCGCGTGAAACCGTCGGCGAGATGAAACCGATTGCTTGGCAAGATCGGTTTTTAAAACCGAGCGAATCCGCTTGCCGATGGTGTAAAGCAAAAGCAACGTGCCCAAAGCTGCGCGAAGAAGTCATGACCAAAGTTCTTGGTGAATTTCCAGACTACACCACGCCGATTGAGGAGCAAGCAGGCCGATTAAAACCAGAAGTGTTAAGCCCTGAAGAACTCGCGCATAGCTACTTAGACCTGGACTTCATAGAAGCATGGATCGCAGCAGTTCGCGCCAAGACCTATGAGCTTTTGAACCACGGGGTAGCAATACCTGGGTTAAAACTGGTTGAAGGTCGCCGACCCGCTAAAGCTTGGGCCGATGCTGAAGAATCCGAAAAAGCCATGAAAGCGATGCGCCTAAAAGCGGATGAAATGTATTCCAAAAAACTATCGACCCCGACCCAGGTGATGAAGGTGGTTAAGGATCGCCCGAAACTGAAAGACAAAATCCAAGCGTTAATCACGCAAGGTGAGGGCAAACCAACCGTGGCGCTAGCGTCAGACAAACGTGCGGCCATCGTCATTGAGCAATTCGAGGACGTGACAGAAGCCATCGACGATTTGTTTGATCGGAGCGAACACCCGCCCGATGCGGTAGATGGCTTAGTTGAAGGTTTGATATGAAGACTGTAATTCTTTTACCCCAAAAGGTCCGCGACAAACTTCAAGTCGCGGGCCAAATTAAAAACTATACAGAACGCCGCCACGAAGTAGATCGGATTATTGATCTCGCCAAGCTGCGACACCCTGAATGTTTTATACCAGAAGACGAACCAACCACACAGGAGCAAGAAAACCATGTTAGTTAAAAATGTAAGACTAGCGTTCCCTACATTATGGAACCCCGAACAAGTACAAGGCCAAGGCAAACCTGCTTATTCAGCCGTGCTATTGATTGATAAAGACGACCCACAACTTGACGAGATAAACGCAGAACTTGAGCGCGTAGCGTTAGAAAAGTGGGAAGCGAAAGCGGCGGCAGTGCTTAAGTCCCTTCGCTTGAATCACAAAATCGCCTTGCGCGATGGTGAATTAAAAGCCGATCAGTACGACGGCTACGCAGGTTGTATGTCTTTAAACGGCCGTAACCTAATCAAACCAATGGTGTTAGACCGTGACGGCAAAACAGAGCTAACAGAAAGCGACGGTAAGGTATACGCCGGCTGTTACGTCAATGCCATCATCGACTTTTGGGCGCAAGACAACCAATACGGCCAACGTATTAATAGCACCCTGCACAAAGTTCAATACTACAAAGAAGGTGACGCTTTTGCGGGCGGCTCAATGTCGGACGAGGAGTTTGAAGACCTGGCCGATGACTTAGCCGAGGAAGAAACTGAAGACATGAAGGACTTAGTCTAATGCCTTCGATCCTTTGGGGCGATCTCGAAACGTTTAGCACGGTGCCGATCTCTCACGGCGCAGCGGCTTATGCGGAAGAATCCGAAATCTTGCTGTTTGCGTATGCCTTAGACGATGCGCCTGCCAAGGTTTGGGACGCGACCGCAAGCCTAATGCCGGATGACCTTCGGGACGCCCTAGAGGACGAAAGCGTTTTACTGAATTTCCATAATAGTTTTTTCGACCGAACAATATTAGAAGCAGCGGGGGAAGTTTTTTCAATCAGTCGCTACCGCGACACGATGGTCAAAGCTATGTTGCATTCTTTACCTGGATCGTTGGGTTTGCTCAGTGAGATTTTTAAACTCAAAGCCGATCAAGCCAAAGACAAACGCGGTAAAGAACTGGTCCAACTATTCACCAAGCCCCGCCCTAAAAACGTCAAGCTGCGCCGCGCCACACGCAAGACGCACCCTAGTGAGTGGACCGAGTTCATAGAGTACGCACGGCTAGACGTTGAGGCAATGCGGGCCATCGATAAGAAGTTACCCAAGTGGAACTATAAAGGGTTTGAGTTAACTCTTTGGCATTTAGACCAACAGATCAATAGTCGCGGAGCGCTAATCGATATCGACTTAGCCGAGGGCGCAATCCGTGCCGTGAACCGCGCCAGGGAAGTGAACAAAACCAAGGTGCAAGAGGCAACCGACCAAGCGTTAGAATCAGCCACGCAGCGCGACAAGCTTATTGAATACATCGAACAGACTTATGACGTCACGTTTCCGGATATGACTAAGACTACGCTAGAGCGTCGAGTCAACGACCCTGCCCTACCCCAAGAGTTGCGCGACCTGCTTGCGTTAAGACTAGAAGCAAGCACCACTAGCGCCAGTAAATATAAACGCGCCATGCAGTCAGTTAACCGACACGGCCGGTTGTGCGGGGGTTTGCAATTCGCAGGCGCCAGCCGCACCGGTCGATGGGCGGGACGGATTTTCCAACCGCAGAATTTACCACGGCCAACATTAAAAAACCCGACCATTAACGTAGGTATCGAAGCGATTAAAGGTGACTGCGAAGACTTAATCTTCGACGATGTTATGCGACTAACATCAAGCGCCGTGCGTGGGGTTATCCGCGCACCTGAAGGCAAGAAGCTAGTCGTCGCTGATCTATCCAATATCGAAGGCCGCGTGTTGGCTTGGCTCGCCGGTGAAGACTGGAAGGTCAACGCCTTCTATGATTTTGACAACGGCATCGGCGAAGACCTTTACAAGATCACTTACGCAAACGGCTTTAAGATCAATGCAGCGGACGTGACAAGTGACCAACGCCAAATCGGTAAGGTGCAAGAACTAGCCTTAGGATACCAGGGCGGTGTCGGCGCATTCTTAACATTTGCCGCAGGGTATAACTTAGACCTGGACGAGCTAACCGAAACCGCCTACCCCTCCCTACCCGCAGACTTAGTTAACGAATCTCACGGCTTTTTAGAATGGCTTTACAAAAAGAATAAAGATAAAAGCAAAGCGCGGTTCGGGTTGAGTGAAAAAACCTTTATCGTCTGCGACGTATTCAAGCGCGTATGGCGCAACGCACATCCAAACATTCAAACCTGGTGGCATGAGTTAGAAGACACTGCGCGAACTGCAATCCAATACCCGCGTGAGAAATTCCAGTGCCGTAAAGTCACAATGGAAAGGGTCGGCGCGTGGCTAAGAGTGCGGCTACCTTCAGGCCGATACCTATGCTACCCAAGCCCTCAGATCGGTGCGGAATGCACAACGTGTAAAGGTGAAGGTCAAGTCGAAGTGAACGACGCCCTCGAGGACTGCCCCGAATGCCAAGGCGAGAAACCAAACCGTGCGCAAATTAGTTATATGGGTATGTGCCAGTACACCCGCAAATGGCGAAGGCTTAAAACATACGGCGGCAAGTTATGTATCGCTCAGGACACTTTAGTTCTAACAGGCAGAGGATGGGTCCCTATCCAAAAAGTAAATAGCGCAGATGTAGTTTGGGATGGGTCCGAGTTCGTTAACTGCGGGGGGCATGTCTGTAATGGGAAGGCAGGGGTTATCAAAGCCTACGGTGCGTATATGACTCCTGACCATGAAGTTTTAACCGAGCAAGGATGGAAGCATGCATCACAGAGCGAAAGATATAACAGGGCTACGTGTAGGTTACCTTACGGCACAGAAATACCACGGGTCAAATGGGAAAAAATCACTGTGGGCGGCGAAGTGCGACTGCGGTATTACCAAGATTATTGCAGCCTCGGATTTGAAGAAAATGAAAGCGAGGGGCGTTCAGGCATCTTGCGGATGCAAACGCAAAGAGACTATTTCACAGAAGAAAAAAACTCACGGAATGACAAAACACCCTGCGTTCGCAGTTTGGCGATCAATGATAGATCGGTGCGAACTTCCATCACATCAAGCTTGGAAAAACTACGGTGGGCGGGGTATCAAAGTTTGCTCACGGTGGGTATCCAGTTTCGAAAATTTTTGGCAAGACATGGGTTCAACCTATCAGCAAGGTTTATCCCTAGATCGGGAAGACAACAACCAGGGATACTCAAAAGAAAATTGCAGATGGGCGACTCCGAAAGATCAAAGCAACAATCGCAGAAACACGGTAATTTTTTTAGGCAAGACGGTAACCCAATGGACCGAGGAGACGGGATTGAACAGGTCAACGATAGAGTATCGCATCAAACACATGTCTACGACCTTATCAACTGCGGCCCAAGAAACCGTTTTACGATCGCCACCGAATCCGGCCCGCTCATTGTCCACAACTGCGAGAACATAACACAAGCCGTTGCGCGTGACGTACTCGCAACCAGCTTTCACCCTGCCGAGCAAGCAGGCTATGAAATCGTACTGACAGTACACGACGAGCTTATCACCGAAGCACCAGACAAACCCGAATTTAACGCAGAACATTTAAGCCAGATCATGGCAACAAATCCCCCCTGGGCCAAAGGCCTACCGCTTGCGGCCGCAGGGTTTGAAGACTATCGATACAGGAAAGGTTAAGCATGACCCGAGAAGAAAAGCTAGAAGCACTACAAGAAGCGTTTACCGACGTGGCTCACGAAAACATGAAAGACGCTATTCAATTTTCCGCATCGATGTTGGTTGCGTGTCTTGAGCTATCGATCGAGCAGGCGGGGGAAGATTCCACTTTAACCATAGAAATTGAAGGGGATAAAGATAAGAGAAAAATAACAGTCCACGCCCTAGAAGAATCGGAGCAGCAACCATGACCCTAGAACAAGAGATCGAAGACTATTTCGTTAAACAATGTGAAGCAGCGGGGGCCGAAGTACGTAAGGTCAAATGGATCGGACGCAGGGCCGCAACCGACCGAGTCGTCATGGGGTTAACCCCTGCGACGATATGGGTAGAACTCAAGCAGCCAGGGGCCAAACCCAAGCCGCACCAAGTACGCGAACATCGAAGAATGCGGGAGCATAAGCAAACCGTGTATGTCATCGACAGTTTTGAAGCAGTCGATGCTTTTATTTCACTAAGTAAGGAGTAATCAAAATGTATGCACCAGAACCTGGGAAAATCTTTAAGGCAGAAGATACAGAGATGGGGACCCCTAAAGCGCGACCTGAGTTAACCAGGGTGGGAGACTGGGTAGAGTCGATGAACCATAGACTCGACGCGTTGAACGCAACCTTAGATGCTAAGTTTCGGGGACTAAAACCGGACGACGTTCCGGAAAATCCCCTTAAGGAGCGATCCAATGGTCAAGATAACGGAGAATTAATAAACCGTTTGGATAGAGAACTTGGAAGGACTGAAGATTTGATCGATCTCCTTTTTACCCAAATCGACCACATCAAAGTTTAAGGAGTTATCAAAATGACCACAGCAACATGCAGCCAGTGCGAAGAAATACTGACCGAAGACGAACAGCAAGACGCTATAGAACTCGCGGCAGAATCCGACGTGGATATCTGCATTGGTTGCAAGTTGCTGGCGATTAAATCCATGGTGGCTTCAATGGAAGCAGAAAACGAAACGGTACATTAAATTGTCTAAGCACTTCACACCCCGCCCCTACCAAGACCTGATTATCAATCAGCATTTAAGCGATGCACGTTGCGCCACGTTTGCTGATATGGGCATGGGTAAAACGGTTTCCACCCTATCGTCGATTGAAATTAAAATCTTGGCGAGTGAGATTCGCAAACCCGTTTTAGTCTTGGCACCTAAGCGAGTCGCGCAAAGCACTTGGCCGGACGAAGCAAAGAAGTGGGACCACCTACACAACATCGAAGTGCAACCCGTTATCGGCACCGAGGCCGAACGCCTTCGCGCATTGAAGAACACTAACGCCTCAATCTTTACGATCAACTACGAGAACATTCCGTGGCTATACCAAGCAATGGAAAATGAAAAAATGTTCAGCATGATCGTCGCAGATGAAAGCACAAAACTTAAAAGCTTCAGGCTGCGCAAAGGGTCCAAACGCGCAAAGTCATTAGCCTTAATCGCACGGCATACCCAACAGTTTATCGGGCTAACAGGTACGCCTAGCCCGAACGGATTGCAAGACCTATGGGGCCAAATGTGGTTTGTGGATAGGGGCCAGCGATTAGGGACTTCATACTCCGCATTTCAACAACGTTGGTTTAACCAGATCAATGTCGGCGACTTCTTTAAATACGAAGCAGCACCCCACGCGCAAGGTGAAATTCAAAACCTGCTAAAAGATATCTGCTTAACGGTCCAGGCTAAAGACTATTTCGATTTGCAAGAGCCTATCGTCAATCATATTTATATTGACCTACCAAGCAAAGCGCGTCGAGCCTACACCGAAATGGAAAAAGAAATGTTCACCAATCTTTCAGGGTCCGATATCGAAGCCGTGAACGCAGGCGCACGTACAGCTAAGTGTCACCAACTAGCCAATGGAGCCGCGTATATCGAAGGAACAAACCATCGATGGGTCGAAGTCCACGACCTTAAAATTCAGGCGCTAGAATCCATTGTCGCGGAAGCAGGCGGCCGCAATCTGCTAGTTGCATATCACTTCAAGAGTGACCTAGCCAGGTTAGTAAAAGCATTCCCCCGCGCCAGGGTATTAGACGATGACCCCCAAACAATCCGCGATTGGAATGCTGGCAAGATCAACATGCTACTTGCCCACCCCGCCAGTGCGGGCCACGGCTTGAACTTGCAAGACGGCGGCCACGTTCTAGTGTACTTCGCTATTAGCTGGAACTTAGAAAACCACCAGCAAATTTTAGAACGCATAGGCCCCACTCGCCAACTGCAAGCAGGCCACGACCGACCCGTGTACGTGCATTACATCTTAGCTAAGGGTACGGTCGACGAACTTATTTTAAAACGTCTTGAGGGTAAGGGATCAGTGCAACAGATTTTAATGGAGGCAATGTCGAGCTATGACAATTCTAACTAAAGTCCCCATCCCCAAACTGGATTTTAAGTTTGGGGATGTAGGGAGCCGACGAGTGCACCGAGTCGCGTACTACTATACCTCGAAGGGAATTAGAACACAGATTACATTGACCGCATGCACTGATGCTGAGTACCAAGAGCATTGTGCAGAACTAGGTTTGGGTCAGGATTTATAAAGGAGATAGCACCGTGAATAAAGACGAGAAGCGGGGGTACAGTAAAGGGTACGCTGCAAAACAGAAAACCAATTTAGAAACCATCAAGGGTTTGAAAAATAGTAGCCTAGAAAAGCTCCGTCGAATTCGGGAACTTGAAAACCAGGTTCAGGTTCAAATCTACGCAGCCGCGCTGCAAGGGATTTTATCATCCCCTAAGACTTGGAAAGTAGGGGACAACATAGTTAACTCCCCCATCGAATACGCGGAGTTAGCAACAAAAATAACCGACCAAGCAATGCAAGAGTTAAAAGGTTAAACCGTGGTTCTCTCTGAAAAAGAACTCCGCGAACTAACGGACCGCAAGCATCCTGCCGCACAAATGCGCCAGCTTAATGCAATGGGTATTAAGTTCACATCCCGCGCAGACGGCAGCCTGGCGGTAAGTCGTGCGGTTGCGCTTGCCGCTTTAGGCGAAGACGCGCTAAACTCTAAAGACCCAAAACCCGCGCAACCAGATTGGACAATGGCGAATGCCTAAACCCCGCAATAAAGAACATAAAGGATTACCCCCAAGATGGCAACAACATCGAGGGTATTACACCTACCGCCCGCGTGAAGCTGAAAAACCATTCTTCAACAACCAAGCACGGTTCAGGCTTTCCAAAAACTTACCCGAAGCGTACAAGATTTTTGGCGAGCGCATGGCGCAGATGGATCGGGCCGAACTTGAGATCAAAACGATCGGCCAGCTATTAGACCGATACGCGCTTGAAGTCACACCGACCAAGGCCCCTGCAACTCAAGCAGGCGATACCGCATTCATTAAACCCCTACGTAAAGTATTTAATGCAGTCCCGATTGCAGGCTTCAAGCCGCAGTGGATTTATAAATACATCGACACCCGCGACGCTAAATCGTCCGCGCATCACGAAGTCAAATTGCTATCGGCGGTATTCACCAAGGCGATTGAATGGGGGATCATCGACACCCACCCTATCAAGGGTCAGGTCCGTTTGAAGAACCCAAGCAACAAGCCTAAACGCTATATTGAAGATTGGGAAATTCAGGAAGCGCTAACCCTACCGGTTAAAAAACATCGCGGAGGTACTGCCTTGCTTCAGGCCTATATCGAATTGAAACTATTGACCGGCATGTCGCAGGGTGACTTGCTCAGACTGCAACCTGCAAACCACTTTACCGACGAAGGCATAGAGATCACCCGCCACAAGACGCGAAACTCCACCGGGCTAAAAACAATTTACGAATGGACGCCAGACTTGCGGGCGGCAGTCGACAAAGCAATGCGCACCCGCGCCGTGGATATCTCCCCCTTCTTATTCTGCAACAGCCAGGGCCAAGGATATATGAGTGAGGAAAGTGGAAGGCCTGAAGGGTTTAAAAGTCTGTGGCAGCGGTTTATGAAACGCTTACTTGCTGAGTCAAAAATCACACAGCGATTTACCGAACACGACTTGCGCCGTAAGGTCGCTAGTGACGCCGATAGTTTAGAGCATGCGCAAAATTTATTAAGCCATTCAGATAGCAAAGTAACGGCGGGAGTGTACCGCGTGAAGCCTGTTAAAGTTAAACCGATGAAGTGAGGTAGGACTGTGAGTCTCCGAATTAAAAAGAAAACCCAAATGAAAGCAAGGTATAAAACCTTTAAGAAAAATAGGATTTATACGTTGGTAGCCCCTCCTGGGTTCGAAGAATTTTTAAAGGCTAGAGCATTTGCTATCCAAGAAATTTATAAGGTTCACTCGATAAGTTATGACCCACGACCGAATCTATGTCCCAAACCTGAAATTAAATGTAGGATAACTCTTTGATTTTATTGGTCGGAACGGCTGGATTCGAACCAGCGACCCCTTGTCCCCCAG
>SPJL01020747.1_pt1 | contig 45238 bp, 45 predicted proteins | sample 3741751 | NCBI WGS metagenome assembly SPJL01 (sample SAMN10925998, study PRJNA522277) | cold seep metagenome | isolation source: Elba SIP-enriched marine methane seep metagenome, extraction at timepoint T3 | place: Italy: coast of Elba, Mediterranean Sea | reverse complement strand
TGTATACTTTATTGATAAGGAGGCGGCAGAAGCAAAACTGAAACTTCCAAAAAGCATTCACTGCTTTTGGCCTTATTACCGTGCGATCTCTAGCGATTCATTCCGGGGTACGAGTCAGTTTGTGCGGGTCACGTTAGGTTTCAGGATCGAATCTCTAAAAAATTGATCGACCTCATCCTGCCGCCTCCCGCTCAGTATCTTTCATTTTCCGGGGTGATGGAAGCATCTTCATGATCGTTAGATTGATACAATCTGGATAAAAACAAGTGTTAAACCCTGTTAATTACCATTTCAAATTAAATTAAGATATTGATTTATAATTACTTTATGTCTTAAGTAAGTGCCATTCGGGACAGACCACGTTTATTGATAATTATAGATCTGACCCTAATTTTTCCTTCTGGTCTGTCCCCTATTCTTCAAGTCGGAGAAGACGTGCTGACCGTTGCGTATTAATGAGCTGGAATAACGATTTCTTCTCGTTTAGCTTCTACAACCAAATCATCAGCCAAGCAACCGATGGGATTGCCGAGCTTTCGGTCTTGATCTTCAAATCGTACCAGCCAAACGGTGCGGCTGGGATCTTCTTCTAAGTGTCCTATCATGGTGATTACGCCTCGAGAGCCTGTTTCAGCCAATACTTGGCCTTCCATGCTATCGGGAATTGAGCCGTCGTCAACAATAGTTTTGGCGGCATAAACGACGTCGCCGATATCTAAATCTTCTAAAAACATTTCATCGTCCTCATTAAAATTTGTTACAAAGCTTACATTGTCGGTTCCCTGTCCGCTTGACAACCTGTTTAAGCGTTGCGCGGTTATCGAAAAATAATATTATTAAACAGTAATTTAAATAAATAAAATTGAATGGCGTACAGGTTCTTAGGATTATAAACAAGAAAAGCGCCAAAATGACTACAGTGCGGTTAAAGCGAATGATTTTTGGATGTGATATTGTTGAAATAGGCGTGAATCATGGGATTAGCCAGTAATACCGCTACCAGTGGCAACAAACCTGACAAAATCAGCCTATTTAAAACGGCCCCCTATTTAAAACGTGGTCTGTCCCCTATTTAATCCGGCACTGACTTCGTCAAGCGCCTTATTCTGTCCCCTATTTAATCCGGCACTGACTTCGTCAAGCGCCTTATTCTGTCGCCTTGCGCCTAACCAATAGGGTCAGACTCGATCGATAACCAATAGCGATAACCAATAGCGATAACCAATAGCGATAACCAATAGCGATAACCAATAGCGATAACCAATAGCGATAACCAATAGCGATAACCAATAGCGATAACCAATAGGGTCAGACTCGATTGGTAATCAGAATAGCCTCTCTATTTTAATCATTTTACCAGTAGTCAGGCTAGTTGTAGGTTGAAAGCAAAGAAAATCATATTCAATCGAGTCTAATGGAATGGTCCGCCTCACTTCCTCAACGGCCTCAAATGGGCCATAATGTAATTTTATAGAAAACATCAAAACAAAAGTGAGACAAACCATGAAGAATAATGCCCCAAAAAGACCGATTACAGTGTTAGGAATTGATTTAGCGAAACAAAGTTTCCAGCTCCACGGAGTTAATGCAGGGGGTGAGGTCGTGCTCATGTAAAACGGGGGACAGACCACGTTTATTGTTCCTTAATCGTGGTCTGTCCTCTATTTTACTTACTATTTTATGTACGTTCAGGATGATGTGATTTTTATCATTTTGAATCGATCAAATGGTACGCCTTCTCTGGTCACGGTTTCTTCTTCAATCACGGTAAAGCCGAAGCGAAGGAAAACAGGGAGGCTCAATTTGGATGCGTCCACTGTGAGCCGATCATTATGCTGTAGTTTACCAATGGCTTCTTGCAGCAATAGCGTGGCATACCCCTTTTTTTGCGCGTTGGGGTGAACAAATAAACTTTTAATATGCCCGCGCATGGTCGCAGTGCAAAAACCAAGCAGGTGACCGTCCGCTGCGGTCACTCCGAGACAAAGAACTTGTAATACGAAATCGGCAAATTCATCGCTGGCATGAAAATTTGCCCACACCTGTTTTTGCATAGGTGAGTAGGCTTGGTCGTCTACCGCATATACTGAGGATTTATAAATTTCCCGGCAGGCTGGCACATGCTGTTGATTGAGGGAGATCAGCATAAAAATGTTCTTGATGGGTAGTGGCTGGTGATGTCGCTATTAAAAGTGGTGTATTTGCTCAGGGGCGAACATGATGCCCGCCGATGTCTTTGTTGCTTGATGACGTTAAACAAGTTGAACAGGGTTTACCTGTTGTTTTGCTTTACCTGTTTTTGATGCCAGTAATGGAATAAACCAAAGGGACATCATTTCCGCAATGGCTTGCATAATATCGTCCGCTTTCGCGCTCGGTCAAACCGTCAAAACAGTTATACGGACTGTACGTAAACTCATTAAAGGTGGTGATGCTGATCCCTGCGTTGATCAGGGCGTTGAGAATGTCGCTGATAGCATGCGCCCAGGTCATTGTCGTGGTGGTTTCGCCGTTGCAGTTCTCGGTGTAAGTGCCTTCTTCCTCAACATCCGCTTGCGCTGAGTGAAAATATGTATAGCCTGAAATGAGGTCAAAGATGGGGTGAAAATCCGCCATATAGAACACGCCGCCAGGTTTCAGGCTGTTGGCTATGGTGTGCGCCCATTGCGTTAAGCAGGGCAGCCAGCAGATTGTTCCGTATGATGTAAAGACAATATCGTAGTCGGCGTGAACGGTAAGTCCGAAGTCAAAAACATCTGCACAAATAAAGCGCGCCTGTAACCCGGCTTGCGTTGCCAGGGATTGTGCCTGCTCGATGGCGATTGGCGACAGATCAACACCCGTCACGATAGCGCCTTTTCTTGCCCAGGACAGTGTGTCCAGACCGAAATGGCATTGCAAATGTAACAGTTTTTTTCCAGCCACATCGACGAGCTCGGCGCGTTCAATTTCTTGCAAAGAGGTTTTGCCGGCCAGAAATCCCGCCACGTCATAAAATTTGGAACGGATGTGAATCTGTGTTCTTTTGTCCCATGTGTCACGATTGGATTGCAGATAGTCTTGCATGATGGTTTATTGATAAGTTGATTGGGGTGAATGGTCTTATGCGTCATGGCCGCACTAGGTGCATGAGTTGAATATCGCCTAACTCTTCGCTAAACCCGTGTTGTTGGTAAAACGGGAGTAGTGTGCTCAAGTGATTGTTGCCTAGACATCTGTCGGATCTTGGATGATTCTATTGCGGCGATTGGACATCGGCTGATTTTTCCGGTCTTTTTCGTTACGACCCTCATAACCCGACAGCCTCCTGGCAGGCAGTTGAAAAACTATTGCGCTTGCCATTCGGCGTAAAAAATGACTCAAAGTGCACATTTACTCCAAATGTAAGCTGCGCTCATAATATTTTTCAACACTCTGTTAGGAACCTGGGATTAAAAAAAGTTCACTTTGAGCTGTAATAATGAAAGCGGAAATCTGCAAATTTATGTACTGTTTTGGAATATCTTAAGATGGCGTTGAGCTTGGAGGGATAGGGCAGCGGTGCAAAGCATGGCTTTGCACCGCCATATTCAGAGGATTAATTGCTGTTTTGTCGATAAGCACTGCGCAGCATGATGGCCGCCGTCACCATGTTGTTGAGAGCATCGGTGACCTCGTTCCAGTTGCGGGTTTTTAATCCGCAATCCGGGTTGACCCATAATTGCGGCGCATTAATTCTTATTTGCGCTTTTTTCATTAACGCTAAAATCGCTTCGGTCTCCGGGATATTTGGGCTGTGGATGTCGTATACACCTGGGCCGATGTCGTTGGGGTAATTAAAATCAACGAACGCATCCAGTAGTTCCATATTAGAGCGGGATGTCTCAATGGTAATAACATCAGCATCCATATCGGCAATTGACTCAATAATATCGTTGAATTCTGAATAACACATGTGGGTGTGGATCTGGGTTTTATCTGCCACTCCGGATGCCGTCAGACGGAATGCGCGGATAGCCCAGTGCAAATAATCTGCCTGGTCATGTTTACGCAGTGGCAGGCCTTCGCGTAGTGCGGCTTCGTCAATTTGAATGATCGCCACGCCGCTGGCTTCCAGATCACAGACTTCATCACGCAAAGCCAATGCCAGTTGCGTTGCTGTTTCGCTACGCGGAATGTCCTCCCTGACAAAAGACCAGTTCAAAATAGTAACCGGGCCGGTAAGCATGCCTTTTACCGGGCGGTCCGTTAATGATTGGGCGTAGTTTATCCAGGCGGTTGTCATCGCTTGTGGACGTTGAATATCACCATAAATTACGGGAGGTTTAACGCAGCGAGAGCCATAGGATTGCACCCAGCCATAACGGGTGAATGCAAACCCTTCCAGCTGTTCGCCAAAATATTCGACCATATCATTCCGTTCCGCTTCCCCATGCACTAAAACATCCAGCCCCAGGGCAAGCTGTTGATCAATACAAAATCGAACGTTCTGTTCCATTTCGGTTTTATACTGTTGAGCTGAAATATCCCCTTGTTTGAAGGCTTTGCGTGTTTGGCGGATTTTATCCGTTTGAGGAAATGAACCAATGGTTGTGGTCGGGAACAGGGGCAGATTGAGGTGTTGCTGTTGCAGAGGCTTACGAATACTGAACGGACTGCTCCGTTGGTACATTGCTTCATTGAGTTGGGTGCAGCGCTGGCGAATCTCGGGATGTTCAATTGCGGAAGAATGTTGGTGTAAACATGATGTCACGTCGTTAAATTCCTTGCCGACAGCCGTGATACCTTCTGCAACGGCCAGACGCAACAATTCCAGTTCAGTCAATTTTTGTCTGGCAAAAGCCAGGCGCGATTTGACCTCTTCATCAAGCTGGTTTTCTGAGTCTAAATCTACCGGCACATGCAGTAATGAACATGATGGGGCCAGCCACAGGTCGCCTTTATGGTCGTTTTTAATGTGCAATAACGTCTGATAGGTTTGCGGTAAATCGTTTTTCCAAATGTTGCGTCCATTGATTAATCCCACAGAGAGCACTTTCCCGGCGGGAAGATATTTCAGTGCCTCTTGCCATTGTTGAGGGTCTCTGATCAGATCAAGATGAATGCCATCAACAGGTAGCTGACAGGCTAGCGGTAAATTATCCTGCAGGCCTGAAAAATAACTGGTGAGGAGAAGCTTGGGCGCATTGTGCTGGAGGCGGTCATAGGTCGTTTTAAATGCGTCCTGCCAGCAGTCTGGCAGATCCATTCCAAGAACAGGTTCATCTATTTGGACCCATGTAATATTTAGTCCCTTTAGAATATGAAGCAATTCAGCATATGTGGTTGTCAGGTCTTCCAGCAGGGATAATTTATCAAAGGATGAGGTCGTTTTTGCCAGCCATAACCAGGTGAGGGGGCCGATAATCACCGGTTTTGCAGGTAAACCCAGGGTTGTGATTTCTTCAATTTGCTCAAGCAAAGACTGGGGGTTAAGGTTAAATGTCTGTGCCGGATCGACCTCAGGTACCATGCAGTGATAGTTGGTATCAAACCATTTGGTCATTTCCAGTGCGCGAAAGGATTGCCCATCTACAGAACGGCCACGTGCCATGCGGAAGTAGGTGTGCAGATCGATGGTTGAGGACGACGGAGATTGAAATCGGTGTGGAATGACGCCTAATAGACAACAGCTATCTAACACCTGATCGTATAGTGAGAAATCACCGACAGGAATTAAATCAAGTCCGCAATTGGCCTGGACTTTCCAATTGTGTTGACGAATGTCAGCAGCTGTGGCCAGCAGTTCATTTTCAGTAAGTTCTCCGCGCCAGAATTTTTCCAGTGCAAATTTTAATTGGCGCTGATCGCCAATTCTGGGAAAACCCAGGTTATGAATTTTAAGCATGATTGAATCGGGTGAGTTAAAAAAATGAGATTGTAGGCAAGAACATAGGTGAGTAAAATTGATAGTTTTTCAATTAACAATGAAATTTATTCATAATGGAATTGATTCATCTGAAAATTTTGTTGGCGTTGCAGCGTAGAGGTTCACTGATTGCTGCTGCCGATGAGTTGTGTTTGACCCAGTCTGCGTTGTCCCATCAAATCAAGAATCTGGAGAAAAAACTGGGTGTTGTGTTATGGCGCAAACATGGGCGTAAATTAGTGCTTACCCAGGCGGGTAGTTATCTTTGTGATATTGCGGAGTCAGTGTTGACTACCGTTGACGCGGCCGAGCGTCATTTGCGGTTGTTGTCCGAAGGCAAAACCGGAAACCTGATCATCGGCGTGGATTGTCATGCCTGTTACGAATGGTTTAATACTTTTCTATTTCAATATCTTCAGGCATGGCCTTGCCTGGAAATTGAGGTCACGTCCAAGTATCGTTTTAATGCATTAGAAGCGATCAGCCACTATCAGCTAGATGCTTTGATGACAGCTGATCCGGGTGACATTGCAGGGATACGGTTTCAGCCATTGTTTGATTTTGAATTAAAACTTTTGGTGGCCAAGTCTCACCCATTGGCTGTGAAAGAATCGGTCGTACCTAAACATTTGAGTGAAGAAACCGTGTTGACCTACCCGGTGGATGAACAGCGCCTGGATATGTTTCAAAAGGTGCTGGTCCCCAATTCAATTTCACCAGGCATGCATAAAACGGTGGAAGAAACCGCGATTATGTTGCAAATGGTTGCTGCCGGACGAGGTGTTTGTCTGTTGCCCGAATGGGTGGTGGGAGAGGGCATGCATAGCCAAGAACAACTTGTTGCGCTGCCTGTGACCGGAATTGATTTAAAAAAAACGATGTATCTGGCCACTCGAGAAGAAGATAGCGAGCTGGAATACATTCGCTGGCTGGTGGATTTCGTGCATAAAAAATATCTCAGGAAGGCACGTAACACTGATTAAAGGCGGTCAATTGGGGAGGATGTACGAAGAGTTTTTTGCGATCAGAATAATCTGGCCGTTTATACAAAAGCCATTTGCAATGTATTCAGTAAACACATTGCAAATGGCTCCTGGCCTTTGTGTTTGTTACGGCGACGATATTTTGTTTTGTCGTCAAATTGATGTGATTTGTTAAATTGATGGGCGAATTTTGCGACCGGGTTTGGTGTGACCGGTGTCTGCAAATGTTTTGATTTCTTTCGTTTTTTCATGATTTTTCCCCGCTAAAGGATTAGAATGAAGGATTTATTTGAACATAATTTCCCCGTGAAGTTCCAGAAAGATTTTGATGTAATTGTCATCGGTGGCGGTCATGCTGGTACTGAAGCGGCATTGGCTTCGGCGCGTACAGGCGCCAGGACACTGCTGCTTACCCAGAATATAGAGACGCTGGGACAGATGAGTTGTAATCCCGCAATCGGTGGCATCGGCAAAGGCCACCTGGTTAAAGAGGTCGATGCGCTGGGTGGCGCGATGGCGGAAGCTATTGATCTGGCCGGGATTCAATTTCGCACGTTGAATGCAAGTAAAGGCCCGGCAGTACGCGCAACGCGAGCCCAGGCTGATCGCGTGTTGTATAAACAGGCCATTCGCGAAATGCTGGAAAATCAAAACAATTTATCCCTGTTTCAGCAGACGGTATCTGACCTGATTGTTGACGACGAAATGGTCACTGGCGTCAAAACCCAGATGGGCCTGGAGTTTTTTGCCCGTGCCGTCGTGTTGACCAGCGGGACTTTTCTGGGTGGCCGTATCCATATTGGTCTGGAAAATTACAGTGGCGGGCGTGCCGGCGATGCGGCATCCATTGTTTTGTCTGAACGATTGCGGGAAATGCCTTTTCGCGTTGATCGCCTGAAAACAGGCACCCCGCCGCGGATTGATGGGCGCACGATTGACTACAGCAAACTGGAAGAGCAGCATGGTGATACCCCCTTGCCGGTCTTTTCTTTTCTTGGGCAGCGCGACCTGCATCCGTGCCAGATTCCTTGTCATATCACGCGCACCAATGTGGAAACCCACGATATTATCCGTTCCGGACTGGATCGCTCGCCGATGTATGCTGGGGTGATTGAAGGCGTGGGGCCGCGTTATTGCCCATCTATTGAAGATAAGGTGATGCGTTTTGCCGATCGTGATTCGCACCAGATTTTTGTCGAGCCGGAAGGCTTGCATACCAATGAGGTTTATCCCAACGGCATCTCGACCAGTTTGCCGTTTGAAGTGCAGTATCAGTTTGTCCGCACTATGCCGGGCTTTGAGCAGGCGGATATTATCCGTCCGGGCTATGCGATTGAATATGATTTTTTTGACCCGCGCGATTTGAAGTCTTCACTGGAAACTAAGTATATGAACGGTCTGTTTTTTGCCGGACAAATCAATGGCACTACGGGCTATGAAGAAGCGGCGGCGCAAGGTCTGATTGCAGGATTAAATGCAGCGCGTCTGGTGCGAGGCGAAGAAAGCTGGTGTCCGGCGCGTGATGAGGCGTATATCGGGGTAATGATTGACGATTTGATCACCCGCGGCACGCAGGAGCCTTATCGTATGTTCACCAGCCGTGCAGAATATCGCTTGATGTTGCGCGAAGATAATGCCGATTTGCGTTTGACTGAAAAAGGCTATGAGCTTGGGTTGGTCAATGAGCATCGCTGGCAGTCCTTTAGTGAAAAACGCGAGGCGATAGAACGGCTACAGGGCAGTCTGGTTAAACAATGGGTGCGCGCGGGGTCAGAACAAGCGGATAGGGCGGAACAATTCTGGGGTAAAAAATTGCAGAAGGAAGTCAATTTGCTGGAGTTGCTGCGTCGCCCAGAGGTTGATGTTGCTAATCTGCTGAGTTTTGCCCAACAGCAGGATGTCCCCGAGCAGGTCGCCGAGCAGGTGGCTATTCAGGCCAAATACGCGGGATATATTGATCGCCAGCAAACGGAAATCAATCGTACACGACGTTATGATCATCTGCGCCTGCCGAAAGATGTGGATTACAGTCATGTGTCAGGGTTGTCGAACGAAGTCAGTGAAAAACTGAAAATCCAAAAGCCGGAGACGCTGGGTCAGGCCTCGCGCATACCTGGGGTGACACCGGCGGCCATCTCATTATTATTAGTGCACCTTAAAAAGAAATCTGCTTGATGCAGAGGTGTCGCGAAATTATAAGTCAGGGGCTGACGTCACTGAATATGACCTGTTCGGAACAGCAGCTGGATTGCCTGGTGGCGTTTGCGGGCCTTATTCAAAAGTGGAATAAAACCTATAATCTGACCGCTATCAAAAACGAGCGGGATATTGCTCGTTTACACTTGCTCGACAGTCTGGCTGTGCAGCCTCATTTATATGGAGAGCGCATTGCCGATATTGGAACAGGCGCCGGTTTGCCAGGGATTCCACTGGCCGTGTTTTGCCCGCATATTCAATTCACTTTACTGGATTCAAACTCCAAGAAGACGCGTTTTGTTCAGCAGGCGGTGCTGGAACTTGGCCTGAAAAATGTTCAGATAGAACATGCCAGAGTCGAACAATTTCATCCGACGCAATTATTTTCTACGGTTATAATGCGGGCATTTGCAGACTTGGAAAAAATCATGGGTTTGACCTCTCATTTGCTGGACGAGCAAGGCGTGGTGCTGGCGATGAAGGCGAATATTCAAGCGCATGAGCTTGCCAGTGTTGTAGAAACGTATGATGTCATTCCTCTTGAGGTGCCGGGGCTGGATGTCGAGAGGTGTTTGATAAAAATTCAGAGGCAGACTGATGGCTAAGATCATTGCGGTGACCAATCAAAAGGGTGGCGTTGGCAAAACGACAACCAGCGTGAATCTGGCGGCATCCCTGGCGGCAGCAAAGCGACGTGTGCTGCTGGTTGATCTTGATCCGCAAGGCAATGCGGCGATGGGCTGTGGCGTAGATAAAGATGAAGTCGAGTATTCCAGTTGCGAATTGTTGCTGGAAGAGGTGCCGGTTTCTGAAACGGTGATTAAGAATAAAGAGATTGGCTTTGATATTATCCCGGGAAACAGTGATCTGACGGCTGCCGAGGTACAGCTAATGTCGGTCGAACATAAAGAGCGGCGTCTGGCCGATTCCTTATTGCCTTTACAGGCTCATTACGATTACGTGTTGATTGATTGTCCGCCCTCTTTAAATATGCTCACATTAAATGCATTGGTGGCGGCTAACAGTGTGTTGATTCCTATGCAGTGCGAATATTATGCGCTTGAAGGCTTGAGTGCATTGATGTCAACCATCCGCAACATCAAGGAGACGGTGAATCCGTCGCTGGATCTGGAAGGCATTTTGCGGACGATGTTTGATAATCGCAGTCGTTTGACGAAGGATGTCGCCGATCAATTAGTCGAATATTTTGGTGATAAGGTATTCAGAACCTGTGTGCCGCGTAATATCAGGTTGGCGGAAGCGCCCAGCCACGGATTGCCCGTGATGATGTATGACAAATCATCGCGAGGTGCCGTAGCTTATATTGCGCTGGCCGGTGAGTTGATTAGAAAAGAAAAGGGAAAAAAATAATCTATGGCAAGCAAAAAAAGAGGGTTGGGGCGTGGCCTGGATGCTTTGTTGGGAGAAGTGAGCCCGGTTGTCAAAACAGAAGATGAGAGGCAGCAGACGCAGCTGTCTTTGCCGATTGAGTTTTTGCAGCGAGGACAATTTCAACCCAGAAAAGATATGGATCCTGAAAAGCTTAAGGAGTTGGCGGATTCGATCTCTGCGCAAGGGATTATTCAGCCGATTATTGTTCGCCAACTGGCTGAAGAGCAGTATGAAATCATTGCCGGTGAGCGGCGCTGGCGAGCGGCGCAATTGGCCAGTCTACAAGAGGTACCTGTGATTGTTCGTCAGCTTGAGGATCAGGCGGTGATGGCAATAGCGCTGATCGAGAATATTCAACGGGAAGACCTGAATCCACTGGAAGAATCAGAAGCCTTAAAACGATTGCTTGATGAATTTGGGCTGACGCATCAGCAAATTGCCCAGGCTGTTGGAAAGTCAAGGACAGCGGTTTCAAATTTGTTGCGTTTGCTGGATTTATCGCCCGGGGTAAAAGATTTGCTGGCTAAAGGGTTGCTGGAGATGGGGCATGCCAGAGCCTTGTTGAGTCTGGATGAAGAGAAACAGGAAATCGTTGCCAATAAGGCGGTAAAACAGGGGTTGACTGTCAGAGCTGTTGAAAAGCTGGTCAAGCAGCTGTTGGAGCCTGTGCAGCAAAAGCTCATGACGGATGAGAAAAAAGATCCGGATACCGTGAGACTGGAGCGTGATTTGAGTGAAGCCATCGGTGCAAAAGTTGAAATAAACCACTCGCCGAGCGGGCGGGGGAAGTTGACATTGACTTATGCCTGTCTGGAAGAGCTGGATGGAATTGTTGCCAGGCTCAAATAATAGCCTTATTTACGGCAGGGTAATTGATTGCGTTACTGAAAGAGATTGTTTACCTAATCAGTCTATTTGTTTCTTGCCTATTAACAAGCCGGTCGATATAATCCTTCCAGCGATGAAATGGGATAAAAAATGACAGGTAGAAATGAGTTTTCTACAGTCAAAAAAATAGTCCTTTTACAAGTTCTGATTGCACTGTTGGTGACATCAGGCTTTTTACTGCTGGAAGGATGGGAAGGGGCAGTTTCTCCATTGTCAGGAGCATTGGTTGCAATCATTCCTAATGCTTTTTTTGCCTTGCGGATTTTTTTAAAGCGTAATGCAAAAGTACAACAAATTGTTCGATCCTTCTATGTAAGCGAGTCGATTAAAATCGTCTTGACCTTTGTGTTGTTTGCAATGGTGTTTCAGCTTCCCGGAATAAATTTATTAACAGTACTGGCTGGATATGTGTCAGTGTTGTCAGCGTTTTGGTTTGCCCTGCTTGTGTGGCGTGAATAAGATTGTGAGGAAAGATGTCTAGCGAAGGTGCAGTGAGTGAAGGTGGTGCAACAGAGTATATTGTTCACCATTTAACCCCGTTGTCAGTGGGGGAAGGTTTTTGGGCGTTACATCTGGATACCTTGTTTTTCTCAGCATTTCTTGGTGGACTGTTTATCTGGTTTTTTAAATCGCAAGCAGATAAGGCCACTGCAGGTGTTCCCAATCTTACTCAAAATATTGCCGAAATGCTTGTTGAATTCATCGATGGGCAAGTCAAAGATACCTTTCATGGCAAAAGCGAATTAATAGCACCCATGGGTTTGACGATTTTCTGCTGGGTCTTTTTATGGAATTTTATGGATTTGATTCCTGTAGACCTGCTGCCGTCTCTGGCAAAAGTGATGGGGATGGAGTATTTGCGCGTAGTTCCAAGTACAGATTTGAATGGAACCTTCGCATTATCAATAAGTGTGTTTTTTCTGATTATTTTCTACAGCATCAAGGTTAAAGGTGTGTTGGGGTTTGCCAAAGAGCTGACCTGTACTCCATTTGGCCCCTGGTTAATGCCATTCAACTTCCTGTTGAAGGTCGTCGAAGAAATAGCCAAGCCAATTTCATTGGGACTGCGGCTGTTTGGTAACCTGTATGCTGGAGAACTCATTTTTATATTAATCGCGTTATTACCCGCGTTTATTCAGCCAGTGTTGAGTTTCCCCTGGGCTGTCTTCCATATTCTGATTATCACCCTTCAGGCGTTCATTTTTATGGTGTTAACCATTGTATATATGAGTATGGCTCACGAAGATCATTAATTAGAAAAAACAAATAATTATTTTTTATTTTTAACGAGGAAATTTTTATGGAAATTGCATCTTTAATTGCAGAGGTACAAGGTTTAACTGCCATTTCAGTGGGCATTATTCTGGGTCTTGGTGCTGTAGGTACCGCGATTGGTTTTGGTTTGTTAGGCGGCAAGTTTCTTGAAGGAGCTGCTCGTCAACCAGAGCTGGTCCCAATGCTACAGGTTAAAATGTTCATCGTAGCGGGTCTGCTTGATGCGGTAACCATGATCGGTGTGGGTATGGCGTTGTTCTTTACTTTCGCAAACCCGTTTTTATCTGCCGTACAATCTGCTGCAGGCTGAGTACATCCCGTCAATAAACAGCTATAAGAGGAAGGCATCATGAGTATTAATGCTACTCTGATCGGGCAGATGATTACCTTTACACTTCTGGTATGGTTTACCATGAAGTACGTCTGGCCACCAATCATGCAGGCACTGGAAGAGCGTAAGGCAAAAATTGCTGAAGGTCTTGCCGCAGCAGAAAAAGGTCAGGAAGATATCAGGCTGGCCGAGAAAAAAGCCAAAAAAGTGCTGAAGGAAGCAAAAGATGAGGCGGCAGAAATCGTGAGCATGGCGCAAAAGCGAGCTAACGAAGTTGTTGAAGAATCTAAAGATAACGCGAAACAGGAAGGTGAGCGTTTATTGCATGCTGCTCAGGCCCAGATTGAACAGGAAATGAGTCAGGCAAGAGAAAATCTTCGTGAAGAAGTGACTTCAATAGCAATGCGAGCAGCTGAACAGATTCTTAAAAGCGAAATCGATAAGGCCAAGCATCAGGCAATTCTTGCCAAGGCAACGGAAGAGTTAGGGTAAGAAATGACTGAATTAGCAACGTTAGCCAGACCTTATGCAGAAGCTGCGTTTAAGCGCGCTAAGGAAACGGACAATAAACAGTCATGGTCTGATTCGCTACAGTTTCTGGCGTGTGCAGTACAAGTTGAGGCGCTTGCTGGGTTGATTGCAAATCCTCGGGTAAGTGATGAGAAACTTGCTGAATTGATGATTGATATTTGTCAGGATCAGGTTCATGAGGAAGGCCTTATTTTTTTGAAAATTTTGCTTGAGAATGAACGGTTGAAGTTCTTGCCTCAAATCTCCGAAATTTTCGAACAGTACAAAGCTGATGACGAAGGTTATGTGAATGTCGACCTGTTTTCAGCATATGCGCTAAGCAAAACGGAAGAAAATAAATATGTCGAGCAGCTTGAAAAGCAGTTAGGGAAAAAGGTTAACGCCAATGTATCAATTGATCGTTCTCTGTTAGGTGGTGTAATAGCAAAAGCAGGGGATAAGGTAATTGATACCTCTATCAATGGGCGACTGAATCAATTAGCAAAGCAACTCTAACAATATCTAGAGTAGGAAACAAAAATGCAATTAAATCCATCTGAAATAAGTGATCTGATCAAGCAGAAGATCGAAAATTTTGACGTCAGTGTCGAAGCGCACACCGAAGGAACTGTGGTAAGTGTTACGGACGGCATTGTTAGAGTACACGGACTGTCTGAAGCATTACAAGGTGAGATGCTGGAATTCCCTGGCGGCTCATATGGAATGGCCTTGAACCTTGAAAGAGATTCAGTGGGTGTGGTAATGCTTGGAGCATATCAGCACATTTCAGAAGGCGACATAGTTAAGTGTACCGGTAAAATTCTTGAGGTGCCGGTAGGTGAAGCATTACTGGGTCGTGTTGTTGATGGTTTGGGTAACCCTATCGATGGCAAGGGTGCGATTGAAACAACAGAAACTTCTCCGGTTGAAAAAATTGCACCCGGTGTGATTGCCAGACAGTCAGTTGATCAGCCTGTACAAATTGGTTTGAAATCGATTGACTCAATGATTCCGGTTGGACGGGGTCAGCGGGAATTGATTATTGGTGACCGTCAGACTGGCAAAACAGCCATCGCTGTTGATGCTATCATCAACCAAAAAGGCACGGGAATTAAATGTATCTATGTTGCGATCGGTCAGAAAAGATCTTCAATCGCCAACGTAGTGAGAAAACTGGAAGAGCATGGCGCAATGGAGCATACCATTATCGTATCGGCGTCAGCTTCTGAATCAGCAGCATTGCAATTTATATCACCTTATACTGGATGCGCCATGGGCGAATACTTCAGAGACCAGGGTGAAGATGCATTGATTATTTATGATGATTTGACCAAGCAGGCCTGGGCATATCGTCAGATTTCATTGTTACTACGTCGTCCTCCAGGGCGTGAAGCCTATCCAGGGGATGTTTTCTATATTCATTCGCGTTTGTTGGAAAGAGCATCACGCATAAATGCGGATGAAGTAGAAAAATTAACCAATGGTAAAGTGAAAGGGCAAACGGGTTCATTAACGGCATTACCTATCATTGAAACCCAGGGTGGGGACGTGTCTGCATTCGTACCAACCAACGTGATTTCAATTACCGATGGTCAGATTTTCCTGGAAACTGACTTATTCAATTCGGGTATACGCCCTGCTGTAAACGCGGGTCTGTCGGTATCCAGGGTAGGTGGCTCAGCTCAAACCAAAATTATTAAAAAGCTGGGTGGCGGTATTCGTCTTGACTTGGCTCAATATCGCGAACTTGCAGCCTTTGCTCAATTTGCATCAGATCTTGATGAAAGTACACGTAAGCAGATCGAACGGGGTCAGCGTGTAACTGAGTTAATGAAACAAAATCAATATGCACCTATGTCTGTGGCTCAAATGGCGGTATCACTGTTTGCTGCAAACGAAGGTTTCCTGGATGACATTGAAGTTGAAAAAGTGCGTGACTTTGAAGATGCTCTTCAATCATACATGGCAGCACAGGAAGCTGACTTGATGGCATCAATCAATGAAACAGGTGATTTCAACGATGACATCAAAAAAGGGCTGAAAAAGGCAATTGAGAAATTCGTAAAAACTAGCACCTGGTAAAGGAAACGCTAATGGCCGTTGGTAAAGAAATACGCAGTCAGATATCGAGTATTAAAAACACTCAAAAGATAACTCGTGCAATGGAAATGGTTGCTGCGAGTAAAATGCGTAAAACAAAAGACAAGATGGAAGCCACCCGTCCTTACTCAAAAAAGATCAGCCAGATTATCAGGCATTTAGCTCAAGCTAATCCTGAATATCAGCATCCTTTTTTGATTGAGAAAGAGGTTAACAGAGTTGGTGTCATTGTTATCACTTCAGACAGGGGATTGTGCGGTGGTTTGAACTCTAATCTGTTCCGTAAGCTGGTTATTCAGTTCAGAGATTGGGAAAAAGAAGGCAAGGAAGTTGATCTTTGCGCCATTGGTTCTAAGGGGGCCAGTTTCTTTAATGGGATAGGTGCCAATCTCACTGGTCAGGTGACAAAGCTGGGCGATACGCCCCACTTGAATGACATTATCGGTATCATCAAATTGATGCTCGATGCCTTTTATGACGAAAAAATAGATGCATTATATGTAGCGCATAATGAGTTTGTTAATACCATGACACAGAAACCGGTGCTAACAAGACTATTGCCAGTAGCTGCAGGTGAGCTTGAAGATGAATTACAAGCCCAAGGTCATTGGGATTATATCTATGAGCCGGATGCAAAAGAAGTTTTGAACAATCTGTTAACTCGTTATATTGAGTCAATTGTTTACCAGGGTTTAGTAGAAAACAATGCTTGTGAGCAGGCAGCAAGAATGGTTGCGATGAAAAGCGCCTCTGATAATGCGGGCAATATTATCGGAGAACTGCAACTGGTCTATAACAAAGCACGTCAAGCCGCGATTACACAGGAAATTTCTGAGATTGTGAGTGGTGCAGCTGCAGTTTAAGCATCTCGTAGCGAATTTATAAAGTATTAAGAGGACAAAAACATGAGTTTGGGTAAAATCGTACAGATCATTGGTGCGGTTGTTGATGTGGAGTTTCCACGTGAAGAGCTACCAAAAGTTTATGATGCACTGAATATCGAGAGCAATGGTCTGGTTCTGGAAGTTCAACAGCAATTAGGTGATGGTGTCGTTCGTACCATTGCAATGGGAAGCACAGATGGCCTGGCTCGTGGAGTTGACGTAAAAAACACCGGAGATGCACTGAAAGTGCCAGTGGGTCAGGAAACACTGGGACGCATCATGAATGTTCTCGGTGAACCGATTGATGAAAAAGGCGCGATTGGCGAAAAAGAGAAATGGGGCATTCATCGTGAAGCACCCAGTTATGATGAGCAAGCGCCTGCCAATGAGCTGCTGGAAACCGGAATCAAGGTCATTGACCTGGTTTGTCCATTTGCGAAAGGGGGTAAAGTCGGTTTGTTCGGTGGTGCCGGTGTAGGTAAGACGGTTAACATGATGGAGCTGATTCGTAATATTGCGATTGAGCACAGTGGTTTTTCTGTATTTGCTGGTGTAGGTGAGCGTACTCGTGAAGGAAACGATTTCTACCACGAAATGACGGATTCGAATGTAATCGACAAAGTATCATTGGTTTATGGACAGATGAATGAGCCACCAGGAAACAGGTTGCGGGTGGCTTTGACAGGGTTGACCATGGCGGAATACTTCCGTGAAGAAGGCCGTGATGTACTTTTTTTCGTTGATAATATTTATCGTTATACTCTGGCGGGCACCGAGGTGTCTGCACTATTGGGCCGTATGCCGTCAGCAGTAGGTTATCAGCCGACACTGGCTGAGGAAATGGGTGTGTTGCAGGAGCGTATTACGTCGACTAAAACCGGTTCAATTACTTCAATCCAGGCGGTATACGTACCGGCGGATGACTTGACTGATCCGTCACCTGCAACCACTTTTGCACATTTGGATGCGACTGTTGTATTGTCTCGTCAAATTGCTGAGCTGGGTATTTATCCTGCGATTGACCCACTTGATTCCAGTAGTCGTCAGTTAGATCCTCTGGTTATTGGTGAAGAGCATTATAATGTTGCGCGTACCGTACAGGGTATTTTGCAGCGTTATAAAGAATTGAGGGATATTATCGCGATTCTGGGTATGGACGAGCTGTCTGAGGAAGATAAGCTGACTGTATCACGCGCTCGTAAAATTCAAAGATTCCTGTCTCAACCTTTCTTTGTTGCGGAAGTATTTACCGGGGCACCGGGCAAGTATGTTTCTCTGAAAGATACTATTGCGGGCTTTAAAGGTATTATTGATGGCGAGTATGATGAATTGCCAGAGCAGGCATTCTACATGGTCGGCACGATAGATGAGGCGATTGAAAAAGCCAAAGGCATGCAATAACGATAAAAGGTAAGTCTTATGACAATGACAATTCATGTTGATATCGTTAGCGCTGAACAGGAAATATATTCCGGTCTGGCTGAAATGGTATTTGCCCCCGCTGAAATGGGTCAAGTAGGTATTGCTCCTCGACATGCATCATTGATTACCAATCTGGTTCCTGGTGAGGTCAGAGTGAAAATCAATGAAAAGGAAGATTATGCATATTATGTTTCCGGTGGTGTATTGGAAGTTCAGCCACACATCGTGACTGTGTTGGCAGATACTGCTATCCGAGCTAAAGACATTGATGAAGCAGCAGCTCTGGAAGCGAAAGCGAAAGCAGAAGAAGCATTGCAGAATAAAACCGGTAAAGCTGATTACGCAAAAGCTCAGGCGCAGCTGGCAGAAGCCATGATGCAATTAAGAACCCTTGATCGCTTAAGAAAAAGAACATCGTAATTCAATTGAATTATGAGAAAACCCGCCCGCAGCAATGTTGGCGGGTTTTTTTTTGCCTGTAAGTGAAGCTTAATAATTCATTCACAGAAAAACTGGATAATAAGCAGATTGTTTACCTATACTTTCGATTAAGATTAAATCAACTATTCACGAATAAATATGCAGACCAAATCAATCATACTCGCGGCAGGGCAGGGAACACGGATGAGATCCAAACGGCCTAAGGTATTACATCCCATTGCAAACAAATCATTACTTGAGCATGTCTATGATACAGCCATGCAAATGCAAGATGCAGCGGTGAATATCATTTATGGTCATGGTGGCGAACAAGTGTTAGAAACACTGAAACATCTTGATGCAAACTGGGTAGAGCAAAAAGAACGATTGGGTACCGGTCATGCGGTTCAGCAGGCGATTCACTTGATAGAAGATGAAGATATCGTCATCATTCTGTACGGTGATGTGCCTTTATTAAAAGCCGAAACCATAAATACGATTGTTTCAAATGTGGATGAAAATACACTGGCGTTGTTGACGGTAATACTTGACGACCCACATGGCTATGGACGCATTGTAAGAGATGGCGATAAAAAAGTGATCAAAATTGTTGAGCAGAAAGATGCAAATGAACAGGAGCTGCTCATTACCGAAGGCAATACAGGTATTTTGGCAGCAAGAGGAGACAAGTTGAAAAAATGGCTGTCGCAATTGAGCAATAACAATGCGCAAAATGAATATTACCTGACCGATATTATTGAAATGGCGGTGAATGAAGGGGTTACGGTCAAAACCAGCCATCCGGAAAGTCAGGATGAAGTTTTGGGCGTAAACAACAGGGAGCAGCTCGCCTATCTTGAGCGGGCCTATCAAAATGACCAGGCCGCACAATTGATGACACAGGGTGTCACTTTGGCTGATCCCGCACGTATCGATGTGCGCGGAAAATTTACTGAATTGGGAACAGATATTTCAGTAGATATCAATGTTATTTTTGAAGGAGAAAACAGGATTGAAGATGATGTGTTCATAGGCGCGAACTGTGTCATTAAAAACGCAGTTATCAAACAAGGTGCTCAAATTCTGCCAAATTCGATTATCGAAGATGCCATTGTCGGGGCTGAATCGAGAATCGGCCCGTATGCAAGGCTACGTCCACAAGCAGAATTAGCTGATCATGTACATATTGGTAATTTTGTCGAAATCAAAAAATCGACTGTGGCGTCTGGCAGCAAAATCAACCATTTAAGTTATGTCGGTGACGCTGAAGTAGGTAGCAAAGTAAATATTGGGGCGGGGACAATTACCTGCAATTATGATGGCGCCAATAAATTTAAAACAATCATAGGCGATGGCGCGTTTATCGGATCTGATACCCAGTTGGTCGCTCCGGTTTCTGTGGGCAAGAATGCAACAATCGGCGCAGGTTCAACAATCACAAAAGATACTCCAGATGATCGATTAACACTAAGCAGAAGCAAACAGCTAAGTGTGGAAGGGTGGCAAAGACCGGTGAAAAAGGAGAAATAACATGTGTGGTATTGTCGGTGGAATCGCTCAACGTAATGTAATTCCTATTTTATTGGAAGGCTTAAGAAGACTTGAATATCGGGGGTATGACTCAGCGGGCTTGGCGGGTATCTCGGAAACATCGGTTTTCAGAAAGCGGGCATTGGGTAAGGTCAGTGAATTACAATCGTTGATAGATGAAGACCCGGTAGATGCAAAGCTGGGTATTGCACATACCCGTTGGGCAACGCACGGAAAACCCAGTACCGCCAATGCACATCCACATATATCAAGAGATGAAGTGGCCGTTGTACATAACGGAATCATTGAAAATCATGAACAACTGCGTACCGATTTAAGTTCCGGTGGTTATCTATTTACGTCGGAAACGGATACCGAAGTCATCGTGCATAAAGTGCATGAAAAACTTCAGCAAACAGATTCATTACTGCAGGCCGTCAAATTATCAATTGCGGAACTGGAAGGTGCTTATGCGCTAGGCGTTATCAATAAAGAACACCCAGATACGTTGATAACCTGCAGAAAAGGGAGCCCATTAGTGATTGGGGTGGGTATTGGCGAATACTTTATTGCCTCTGATATTGCAGCCTTGTTACCCGTCACACAGCGCTTTATTTTTCTTGAAGAGGGCGATATTGCAGAAATCCAGGTTGATCAGCTGACCATCTACGATAAAGATGAGCAGGTAGTGGAAAGACCTATTAAAGAGAGTCAGTTACAAGCTGACTCTGTTGATAAAGGGCAGTATCGTCATTTCATGATGAAAGAGGTGTATGAGCAGCCTTGGGCAATCAGCCAAACTCTGGAAGGGCGCTTCATAGACAATCGTCTGCAAGATTCAGCTTTCGGTCATAATGCGGCTGAAATTTTCGATAACATTGATTCTGTACAAATTCTGGCCTGCGGTACCAGTTATCACGCCGGTCTGGTTGCCAAATACTGGCTGGAAAAAATGGGGCGCGTGCCTTGTAATATTGATGTCGCCAGCGAATTTCGCTATCGTCAGCCAGTGATTGCAAAAAATACGTTAGTGGTGACTATTTCACAATCAGGGGAAACGGCAGACACGCTTGCCGCATTGCAGGAAGCAAAAAAAATGGGCGTGAAATATGCGCTTACCATTTGTAACGTACCTGAAAGTTCGCTGGTAAGAGAATCTGAGTTGGTATTGATGACCCGTGCCGGCCCTGAAATAGGCGTTGCCTCAACCAAAGCATTCACTACCCAATTGGTTGCATTATTAATGCTGACGATTGCTGTGGGACGTCGTTTTGAATTATCACAAGAAAAAGAACAGCAAATATCATCTGAATTGTTTGCCTTGCCAGGCAAAATAGAAAAAGCGATAGAACTTGACCAGCAGATAGAAGACCTGGCAGAACAGTTTTCAGAAAAACACAATGCATTGTTTCTCGGGAGGGGCACGCAATATCCTATCGCGATGGAAGGTGCACTCAAGCTTAAGGAAATATCCTATATCCATGCCGAAGCCTATCCTGCAGGCGAGCTCAAGCATGGCCCGTTAGCATTGATCGACGCGGAAATGCCGGTCATCACCGTTGCGCCCAACAACAGCCTGCTGGAAAAGCTAAAATCCAACATACAGGAAGTCAGTGCGCGTGGAGGGCAGCTGATAGTCTTTATGGATGAAACATTGGAAGCGGAAGAAGCAGAAAATGTGCAAATTATCAAAATGCCAAAAGTAGCCAATATTATTTCGCCGATCGTCTACACAATCCCTCTGCAATTATTGTCCTATCATGTCGCAGTACTGAAAGGAACGGATGTTGATCAGCCTCGTAACCTCGCCAAATCAGTCACCGTAGAATAATAGTGTATTCAATTCTCATTTTTCTGCTTCTTAGGGACAAGTCATAAAAGAGCATTAGATTGGGGGGTGGACTGGGCCCTAACATCACCCTGTTTTTTAAGATAAGCCCGGAGTTACTGCAAAAGTAATCATGTGGCAATCTTTAATAAGTGTCGATAATGCTATTCAGTGTTAACACATAGCATGCGCAAGATTTACTCTGTACAAGCTCACAATTTCACAAAAATTATTTTGATGTTGGTCTAGTAAATTCGAAAACTTTCATTAGGCTTAAATTAAGAGTCATAACTGATGCTGTTTTTGTAGACGGACGACATGTACACACAATTTTTCAAACTGAATAAAGCGCCTTTTAAGTTAACGCCTGATACAGAATGTTTTTTTGCTGAAGGGAGTAGAAAAGCAATTTTGGAGGGGCTTATTTATACCGTGACCAATGGTGACGGTATAACCAAAGTGATTGGAGAAGTGGGGAGTGGAAAGACTTTGCTATCCCGCTTGCTTGCTGAATTGCTTCCTGGGCATTTTGAAGTACTTTATCTCATTAATCCGCGCATTTCAGCAGACAAGATTTTGTATGCAATTGCAGTTGAATTAGGTATGGATGCACGTGCGGATGAAGATAAAGTGGCGTTGTTACATCGAGTTCAGCAGCGATTGCTGGCGTTGCATCAGCAAAATAAAAAAACGGTACTGTTGATTGATGAGGCGCAGGTGGTTCCGCTGGAAACACTGGAAGAAATCAGAATGCTGTCTAATATTGAAACAGGACAACATAAACTGTTGCAGATTGTGTTGTTTGGTCAACCCGAGCTTGAGAAAAAACTGAAAAAATATGAGGTTCGCCAGATTAGAGAGCGGATTATTCACAGTTTTCATTTGCCTCGTCTTACCCGGCCAGAAGTCGGGCGTTATTTGTTTTTCCGCTTGCAAAAGGCGGGGTTCCAAGGTGTCTTTCCTTTTTCATCTTTAGCTGTTGGTTTGATTACAATGAACTCGGGCGGCTACTTACGCAAATTGAATATTCTTGCCGATAAATGTTTATTGACGGCCTATAGCAGACAATCAAGAAAAGTCGGGGTGTCAACAGTGTGGCGGGTGATCAATGAAGGCCGTGGACATACGGCGAAATTTGCATCAGCGTTAACCGGCATATTGATGATCGCAGGCTTGTCAATGCCTGATGTGAATGCGTGGGTAAGTAAACAAATATTAGAAGATAGCGTGGGTATGTCCCCTACAAATATAGCTAAACAGGAAATAGAACAGGGTGATGAAACGTCGTTAGTCACGCACGTTAATCAAATCACCGCGTCGATGCCAACAGCAGCATTAACGGCAGAAGATGAAGAAAGTCTGGCAGTTGCGCATGCCTACGTTATTAAATTGATGCAGGTTCAAGTAAAAGATGGTCTCGATATTCATCAGGCGATTAGGGCCTTGATTCCAAGCGGTTTACATAATGAAGTGTTTTTTTATCCATTAAAAAATAATCTGTTTCAGGTGTTTCTCGGTAATTACCTTCATTATCAAGAAGCACTTTCGATGAAACTGCAGCTGCCAGAAAGGCTCACGCATAACCGGCCCTACATTCAAAAGAAAGAGAAAAACCGGTTAGAAAATAATAACTTGATACAAAAACTTAAATCAATGGGTTAGCTGATTGCATTCGATGAGTTGTTTACTATATTTCCAGGTATGAACAGAAAACGTTATTCATATAGCAAAAAAATCCTTGTCTATGTACTGGGAACAAGCCTGTTTGGATGTGCCCAGAAGCCATTTGAAACCTCTTCCGCTCATTTAAAGCCAGTAACAGAGAAGGTCGCCAAGGATAGTCAGGATATTCCCAAACCCGTAGTTGATAAAGTATTTTTGCCACCACCTGTGCAGCGTGCCCCAGAGCAGCTATTTACAGTTGTGGTTCATGATTTGCCTGCCAGGGAACTGCTATTTGCGTTGGCACGCGATGCAAAAATGAATGTTGATATCGCACCCGGCATAGAGGGAAAAGTGTCCTTGAATGCGATTGACCAGACAATGACCCAGATTCTTGAGCGCTTAAGAAGACAGATTGATATACGTTATCGCATGATGGGCGATACTTTGGTGATTTCAACGGATGCGCCTTATTTCGTTCAATATAACGTGCCTTATCTGAATATCCGGAGGGAAAGCGTTACCACCGCTAATATATTGACTGAAGTGAGCTCAACAGGTTCAGGTGCAGGCGAGGACAGCGGTGGTGACAGTTCGGTTTCATCAGCCGTGATCACTTCAGAATCCTCTTATCAGTTTTGGGAAGCCTTGATTGACAATTTACGCGCAATCATCAGGGAACAGGACAGTTTTAGAAACCTGGAAAATAAAATTGGACAGGATCTGGAAAAGAGTAAGGAAAAGCAGGAAAACAGCCTGATTGCGCACCAGGAAACCGGCATGATTGCCATCCGGGCCACAGAAAGACAGCACCGCGTCATTCGCGAGTATATTGATAATGTGGTGGAGCAGGCAACAAGACAGGTATTGATCGAAGCAACCATCGTAGAGGTTGAATTGAATGATCAATATCAAACCGGGGTGGACTGGAGCTTTCTGGCGAATAACAGTGCCTTTTCATTTTCCCACACACAAAGCTTTGAAGACTTGGTCGTGGGTGCAGCCCCTGCCATAACACCTGCTGCGTTTGCCTTTACCGGCAGAGATGTAGCCGCTTCGATCAAATTACTGGATTCATTTGGCAATACGCGTGTGTTATCCAGCCCCAAGCTGATGGTGTTAAACAATCAGAGTGCTCTTTTGAAAGTCGTCAAAAATGATGTGTATTTCACCACCAGTGCACAATCTGATTCTACCCAGGGTGTGGTTACCACAACATTTGAAACCGAATTACACACTGTCCCAATCGGTTTGGTGATGAGTATCATGCCGCAGATCAGTGACAGCAATGAGGTGATCATCAATGCGCGTCCAAGCATTTCCAGAAAAGTGGCGGAAGTATTGGATCCACATCCTGATCTGGCATCCAATAATGTTGAAAGCAGAATCCCGGTCATCGAAGTTCGGGAAATGGAATCAGTACTAAAACTGAATGACGGCACCATTGGCGTTATCGGTGGATTAATGCAGGATTCAATTGAAAATCAGACGGAAGGCACCCCTGGATTAAGTCGAGTACCTTATCTGGATAATTTGTTTGGCTATAAGAACAAGCAGAATAAGAAAACCGAGCTCGTGGTGTTTTTACGTCCAAGAATCATAAAGACGGCAAGCATTAAAAGCGACTTGCAGGATTTTTCGCCTTTTCTGGAAGATAAACTTTACGAATTCGAATTGCCGGAGATTCGATGAGTTTACTGCTGGATGCATTACGTCAGGCTGAAAAAAACAAGCAGGACAAACAGGAACAGAAAGGTGATACGCCTACTCCGGATGTAACGAATACGCCTTCTGCTGAAGCCAGTGCTGAAGATGAATTAGTTGAACTGGATGTTTTGCCAGATTTTGATTTATCCGTAGAACAACAAATGCCTGAATCACAGGTAACGGACGAGAGCGCTGATGACACTATTGTAGAACAGCGGAGCGAAGAGGAGAGCACTGAGCGTTCACTGAGTGAGCCAGACATCGTGCAGGAAGAAGAACCGGTCTCAGCGATAGCGGAAGACACTGATTCTCCATTGAATGATAATGAGTTACCGGCAGAACAAGCTGCAAGCGTATCGCCATCGCTTGCTAAACAGGTTGAACGTTCAGATCAAAAGCCGGAGCCAGCCACAGCAGTAGAAAAACAAGATCAACCTGTTCAAGCCGAGTCTCAACTCGAGGCCCAACCCGAGCAAAGCCCACAAACGGATGCAGAACTGGCGCATGAGATAGTGTTTGTCAGCAATAATATCAATAAACGACATTTATATTGGGTAGTACTGATTATCGTGGTGCTAGTGTTAGCGGCCGGCATGTATTTATATTTTCTGGCCAAACCTGTTCCAGCAACAAATCAAGACGTTGAAGAGTTCATCATTAATGATGGAATGGGCGATGGCTTGATGATGCAAGAAAGCGGCATTGTCGTCGAGAGTAACGAAGAATCAAAGACACAGGATACACGCTCGGAAGCAAGCAACGATTCAATTCAGGTGATGGCTGCGCCGGAGAAAAAAACTTACGTTGTTGAGGCGGCGGCATCGCAACAGCTTGAGCAGCAAGATCGTTTTTCGACAAGCGATGATGCGGTGACGGCCGTTGACTATCCGGATGATTTTCAAGTCAAAATAAAAAGACAAACATCCACACTATCACGCCATCTCTCAAAGGCTTATGGCGCTTATCAGAATGAAGATTTTGATCAAGCCAGGGATATCTATACACAGATTCTCAAGAAAGACCATAACAACATTGATGCATTATTAGGGCTGGCGAGTATTTCAGAGCAATTTGGTCAGTTAAAACGCGCCCAGGTGCTCTATGAAAAGATCCTTAATCTGGATGGAAACCATATTTATGCGAACAATGCTCTCATCCGTATTAACAGTGCAAACACTCAAACGAAGAGTGAAAGTCACTACAAACAGTTGCTGGAACAATATCCTGAACAGGCCCATACCTATGCTTCTCTGGCAAATTTTTATGCAGCTCGGCAACGTTGGAATGAAGCCCAGCAGGCTTACTTTCAAGCCGTAGAAAAAGATGCAAAAAATCCAGACTATCATTTTAATCTGGCGATTTGTCTGGACCATTTAGGTAAAAAAGCGGTGGCCTTACGCTATTACCAGTTGGCTGTTGAATTAGCCAAAATAGTCCCCGCCACATTTAATTCTGCTCAGGCGGCTAACAGGATCCAGCAATTACAGGATGTTAATCAATGAGTGGAAAAAAGCCCGTTAGACTGGGTGATTTACTCATTAATGAGGGAATTATCACGCAGGATCAGCTAAAAATTGCGTTGATTGAGCAAAAGGCCAGAGGTGAACAGTTAGGGCGGGTGATGGTCACGCTGGGGTTTGTCAGCGAAGAAATGCTGCGTGATTTACTGGGTGAATCCCTGGGTCAGCAGAGTTTAAGCCTGAAAACCCTGATTCCGGATAAAGTTGCGCTGGAGTTAGTCGATCAAAACCTGGCCAGACAGTTGAAAGTTTTGCCGATCAGTTATGAGCCCGACAAGAAGCAATTAACCATAGGCATGACAGATACCTTCAATATCGTCATCATTGATCGGATTGCTTCAGTTGTCGGTAGCGATATTGATATCGATCCAGTGTTGGTTAGTGAGTCGGATCTGGAAGTTGCGCTGGATCAATTTTATGGGTTTGAGCTATCAATTGATGGCATTCTGCATGAGCTTGAAGGACAAGGAAATATTGAGAAGGATGATCTTGAGCAGGAAACCAGTCATCCTCTGGTTCGATTGATAGATTCTTTTTTATTCGATGCTGTCAAGCAGGGGGCGTCGGATATCCATTTTGAACCGGAAGCCAAGTATTTACGCATACGTTATCGGATTGATGGGGTCTTGCGTCAGATACGGAGTCTGCATAACAAATTCTGGTCTGCCATGGTCGTCAGGCTGAAAGTGATTTCCGGTATGGATATTACCGAGACGCGTCTGCCACAGGATGGCCGGATCACTTTAAATATAGGCACCCATGAAGTTGATTTCAGGGTGGCGTCGCAACCGACCGTGCATGGCGAGAATATCGTTCTGCGTATTCTGGATCGAAAAAAGGGCATTGTGCCGATTGAAAAACTGCAATTAAGCGCGTTGGCCTTCTCTCAATTGCAACTGATGATGGCGCGCCCTGAAGGCATCATTATCATCACCGGGCCTACCGGTAGTGGTAAAACCACCACGTTGTATTCCATGCTCAATCATCTGAACGATGTGGCGGTAAATATTATGACGCTGGAAGATCCAGTGGAATATCCGTTGACCATGGTACGCCAAAGTTCAATCAACCCGTCCTTGAAAATGGACTTTGCCGGAGGTATCCGGTCTTTGATGCGGCAGGATCCCGATATTATTCTGGTCGGTGAGGTGCGTGATGGAGAAACAGCATCCATGGCGTTTAGGGCGGCGATGACCGGACATAAAGTATTCACCACGTTGCATACCAACTCTGCAGTAGCCTCGTTTCCCCGCTTGCAGGATATTGGGGTTAAAGACAGTATCATGACAGGCAATATCATCGGTATAGTTGCCCAGCGATTGATCAGGCGCTTATGTGATAAATGCAAAGTAGCTTATCAACCGGATGAAATCGAAAGAAAAATCTTGGGTTTGTCTTCGACCTCAAAACAGGAAGTCTTTCGAGCGGCAGGTTGTGAAGCATGCTATCAAAGTGGATACAAGGGCCGTCATGCCATTATGGAAGTATTGAGAATTGATAGTGAACTGGATGCGTTAATCGCACGCGCAGCTACGCCAATGGAAATTGAAAAGCAGGCCAGGAAAAATGGTTTTCGTTCATTGGCGGATGAAGGGGTGGTCAAGATTATAGACGGCACGACCAGCCTGGAGGAGCTCTCGCGTATCGTCGATTTAACCTACAGATTGCAATAGCTTATGGCCCAGTTCAGATACCGAGCAATCAATGCAGAAGGCAGGATGATTTCAGGAACCCACACCAGTGCATCTGAACGGGAACTGGAAACCCTGTTGTCAAAATTAAAACTTGAACTTGTCTCGTGCTCAGAACATAAGCCGCTGTTCTACCTGGGGTATGCTAAAAAAGTTTCACGTCGTGATTTGATCAATTATTGTTTTTATCTTGAGCAATTGACTCATTCGGGCATTTCTGTCGTTGACGCCTTACTGGATTTGCAGACCAGTATGTCACCCAGTTACATCAGTGAAGTGATTGGCGTTCAGGTGCGTGAAATACGTGACGGTAAAACATTTTCAGAAACGCTCAAAGGGTTCCCGCAGATTTTTTCATCCACGTTTGTCAGTTTGATTGAAGCCGGTGAAAAAAGTGGCGAATTACCCCATGTATTGAAAGACTTGACTGAGACGTTGACATGGCAGGATGAATTGATTTCTCAGACCAAAAAAGCCTTAACATTACCCTCGTTTATTTTTGTTGTTGTCTTTGCAGTCGTATTTTTTCTGATGACGTTTCTGGTTCCTCAGCTGGTTTCATTTATTACCATGATGGGTGAAGAGTTGCCTCTGCATACTCAAATCCTGATAAAAGTATCTGATTTTTTTGTGACCTACTGGCCTGGAATTCTTGCGTCGCCTTTTATTGTATTCATCAGCTTAAAACACGCCATCAAAACCAATCCTAAAGTACGATTTTTATGTGATAAAAACAAATTAAAAATCTGGGTGTTTGGGCCGATTATCAACAAAATTATTCTGGCGCGATTCAGTAATTATTTTGCGTTGTTATACAACTCCGGTATTCCGGTGATCGAGAGTCTGAAGATTTCGGAAGGTATTGTGGATAACAAAGCGATGGAGCAGGCATTAATCAATATTAGAAACCTGATTGCTGAAGGCGCCACGGTAGGCCAGGCTTTTGAAATGGGCGAGCTATTTCCCCGCCTGGTCATTAGCATGATTAATGTGGGGGAAAAAACGGGTGAGCTGGGCACCTCTTTGCAAAACGTGAGTTATTTTTATAAACGGGATGTGGATGACGCCATTGATGGTATGCAGGCAGTGATCGAACCTGCCATGACGGTCGTATTAGGCTTAATTATAGGTTGGGTGATGGTCTCGGTATTAGGGCCGATCTACGACCTGATCACAAACATCAAAATGTAATCATGGCTAAGCATCCTTTTATCTATATCAATAACAGCGGGTTAACTGTTTATGCATGGCAAAAGAATCGTTTGTACGAGCAACTTAAAATCAGCGATATTGATGAAGCCTTTATTGCTATCAGGGATTTTTTTGAGACTCAGCATGTGGGGCCGGTAAGGGTCTTTATAGATATTCTTGAAGAAACCTATTCACTTGAATCAATTCCTCATCTCAAGCGAAGTGACCGTAAGTTGATGATGAAACGCAAGCTCAAACAGTTGTTTCCCAGAGTTCAGTTCAGTCATTACCAACATAAGGCTAAAGGGACTAATGAACGGCGAGATGATTTGGTCTTGTTTTCAGCCATCAATGATGATGATGTGATTAAAGGCTGGCTGCATATGTTGTATCTTGCTCAGGTAAAAGTTGAGGGTTTATATTCAGTGCCTATATTGCTGGAGGAAATTGCCGGAAAGTTGAAAGGTTCTACAGACAAATTAATCATCAGTCTGGTGGCAGGCAAACAGGGCGTGCTGTTAAGACAGTCATTCTTCCGCAATGACATATTGGCATTAAGCCGGTTTAAACAGATTAACGTAGACGACTGGCAACAATTAGGCGAAGAAATAAAGGAAGACGTTAACCGGAGTCAGCGTTTTGTCTCACGCCATTTTGGTCTTTCTTCAGAGAGCGGTTTATCCAGTTATTTCTTTTCGGCAGGTACGGCTGATTCAGAATTGTTTAACCAAATTAATTTTGCCGGGATAAATTTAACGCCCAAATTGATTGCCTGCAAGCGCTATGCAGAAATGCAGGGTGATGACATTGCTGACGAATGTGGGCTTTCTTTATACCTGGCCGGAATAAATGCCAGACGGTTTTCGCTAAAACCTCATTATAGCGATAACAGTACGCGTTTCTATTTTCTGCATTTTCAGCTGCGTCGCTGGCTCAACATGGGGAGTGCGGCTGTTTTGCTGCTAGGCCTGGGGCTGGCAATGAGCGATATATCGGGGGCAATCAAATTGCATGACCAGTATGAAAACCTGCGTCATTACAGAATTGAGACCCTGGGGCAAATCGCCAAAACAAAAGAAACGCCCTTGTTTCATGGGTTGAGTTCGTTTCAACTGATTACACACTTTGAGGTTCGATCCAATTTACAGAAACATCTGTTATCTCCCCGGCAGATTTTGTCGTCGATAAGTTTGGCTTTAGAAAGCCATCCTCAGATTTTTATGCGCAAACTTGAATGGGGAGGCGAAAATACTAATAAAGATGGACAGAATGAGAGTATTGATTTGATGATGGACCCCACCATGATGGAACAAGAGATGGATTTTGCGCAGGCTGAGATTCAAACGGTGCCGTTAAAAATTGAAGGCAGAGTTGATGGATTTCAAGGTGATTATCGAGATGCATTAAATAAAATTGAGCAATTTCGGCTGACACTGGAGAAAAACGAGCGGCTAAAGAATGTAGTCGCGCTCAGTTTGCCGGTTGAAAATGTCTCTGGCAAAGAATTAAGCGGTTCAATGAGTAAAACCAGAGAAGAAGCCAAGTTTGTTCTTGAAATGGAGTGGTCGAGACATGATGGCTGATATTGATTTTTCCTTAATTAAATTGCAGCTCATTATTTTCATCTTATCGTTATTGTTTTGTGTGGCGATTGTATTGGGAGCGAATAGTTATTATCAGTCGGAGATACAGATCAAGCGTTCCATGGAGCAATCTTTTCAGGACGTGAAAGACAAACTTGATAAGCGCCTGGAAGGAAATGCAATTTTTATGAAAATTAAACATAAACTTCATGAATTAAATGGCTTTTCTTATGCCTGGTCAGACAAATTAGGCTGGATGGAAGTACTGCAACGCGAAGGTGAGAGGCATGGATTACCATCGATGACATTTAATATCAGTGCGCGCATGCCTGATCAACAATTCGGCCAACAATTAATTGAAGACAGGGTCTATAAAACCAAAGTTGAAATTAATGCCGGCCTGGTCCATGGTGCGCAACTGTTGGATGTTGTCGAATCATTGAAAAATGCTGATCTTGGGATGTTCAGTGTGGAGCAATGTGCGCTGGAAAAGAACAGAGCGAAGTTTCAGGTCAATAAAGCCAATGTACTCGCCCAATGTTTAATTGAATGGTATGAAATTGATCGAGGAATTGATGATCCGGTGGACGCCATGATGCCAGAGGGAATGTTCTGATGTTTGTTAAACAAAGTGCTATTTCTCTGGCCGTTATTATGTGTTACGGGTTACTGCTTTCAACGCAGGTGATGGCAATGGGGCGCTTGTTCATATCTGCAGAACAACGTATGCAACTGGACCAAGGCAAACAACAGGGCAGTGAAGATGTCGTGGTGGAAAGCGAAGCGCCCAGCCAAGTGCATCTTAACGGATTTATCAAGCCCAGTGCTGGGCCCCATACAATTTGGGTGAACGGTGTTGAGCGCCAGCAGACTGCGGGTAAAACGTATTTGATTCAGCATTGGATTAATCCCAGACACAGTATTTCTGTCGAATTACAAGGCGAAAGGGCAGAGCTGATGCCGGGTCAAAAGCTGGATGTGGAAAGCAGAAAAGTGGCAGAAATTTATGAGCACCAGGCGACTGAAAATACGGATGTGTTAGATGAATTCCTTGATGATGTCAGTAGGGATGACACAACAGAGAGTGTTGGACAGCAATCAAGCCCTGTAAAAGCCTCTTTACAAAATGTGAAACAGGTTCGGGAGATGATGGATGAAATGTAGTTCTCCGGTCAGGCGCTTTCAATGTCGCGGTGCGGCATTGTTAATGTTTGTAATGGTCGGTGTGATTGCTGCCAGTGCATTGATGTTGAAAGCGCTGAATGTTTCTTTGCCTCAGTTTACTCAAGCCAGTGATAGCCGTGTGTTAAAAACGGCGCGCCAGGCATTATTAGGCTATGCCGTCAGTTTTGCCGAACGCAATGCCGGGTCTATGCCCGGCTACTTACCTTGTCCTGATCTGAATGGAGATGGCTTGGCAGAAGTCAGTTGCGGAGCTGCCGGGCACTCTGTTATCGGTCGTTTGCCGTGGCGAACATTGGGGTTACAACCGTTGCGGGATAGTGCAGGTGAATGTTTGTGGTATGCCGTTTCCGGGGATTATAAGGAAAATCCTGCCAACCTGTTAGCCACCGATGCTAATGGGCAGTTTTTGGTTGTTGACAGTGAGCTGAATCCGCTAAATGGTGCACATGTGGATAATGCCGCGATAGCGGTTGTTTTTGCTGCAGGCAAAGCGTTGTCTGGACAGAACAGGTCAGTCAGTACAAATAATGCAACAGAGTGCGGGAGCCAACGTGTATCGGATGGAATTAATTTGAGCAGGCATCATCTTGATACTCATAATGGCATCAATAATGCGACAGGAACTTTTAATCGCAGACAATTATTAGGTGTGCCTGTTGTTTCGATTGGTGGAAACGGCTATTCGGCATTCATCGCATCGTATAACCCGGCCGCAGACAGTGCAAAAGGGCTGCCGGCATCGTTCAATGATGTGCTGATAAGTATTACGCCTCAGCATTATGAAAAAATCTATACTCAAATGCAGGTGTGGGTAGGCAACCGGGTAAGACAATGCCTAAAACAATACAGTGATAACAATAGTGGCAAGTTGCCCTGGCCGGCACTCTTAAATACAGGGGGGCTGCCGGGCTTTAATGATAATTCACTCGCATTACGCTTTGGCAGATTTCCTGCCAATCTTGCCAACAGTGCGGGGCATGGGCTGAGTTCCTTGTGGCCAATGGATCCTTTGCAGCCCGGGGTTCGCTGCTTTAGTTGGGGGTGGTGGCCCGGCTTTCAAGAAAATACATTTTATGCCATAGACCCGGTGGCCTCGGCAACCGGAGTACCTGGAGCATTTACGCTGCAAGTGGATGGCAGTGCCAGTGCAGCCGCAGTTATTGTCGCTGGGCGAGAGGGCGCCGCCCAGGTCAGAACAAATAGTTTAACCAAGTCGCTGATTAGCAATTACCTGGAGACAGAAAACATTGTCGATTTGGCTTCCGGTGTATTGCCTCCAGGAGACCAGGTGTTCGTAAGCAGTGACCGCAATGCTGCTTTTTTTAATGATTATGTTTGTACTTTGGAATCATGTCCATGATACGTCAGATTATGCAAAAAACCACCCGAAAGCAGTCGGGGTTTAGTCTAATAGAAATTTCAATTGTGCTTGTGATTGTGGGTTTGTTGTTAGGTGGAATGATGATGCCTTTATCCACCCAAATGGAAAAATCCCGGAGGAATGATACGCGAGCCATGATAGATCAGGCATTTGAGGCGATTTATGGGTATGCGCTCATGAACGGTCGGTTGCCATGTCCAGATACCTCAGGCAATGGCATGGAAAACCGGTCTGGCGGAAACTGCACCTCAGTGAACGGTGGCTTGCCCTGGGCCAGTTTGGCGACTGCAAATGCCGATGCATGGGGACAGACATTTAGTTATCGGGTCACTAATGCGTATGCGGATACGGTGGATGGCACCGGCTGTGGTAGCGCAACGTCTGGCGTTTCATTTTCATTATGCTCCAATGGCGATATTCAAGTCCTTGATGCAAGAGGCGGTGGGCAAGTGGCTAGCAATGTGCCTGCCATCATATTTTCACGCGGCAAGAACTGGACCCGTGCACCATCGAATGATGAAGCTGAAAATACGGATAATGATGCCATATTTGTATCAAAAAATTATTCCAGCGCGGCAGGGTCTGAATTCGATGATTTGATCGTCTGGATGGTGCCTGGCATTTTATCCAACCGAATGGTGAATGCAGGGCGATTGCCATGATGCATGCGTTGAAGCATTGCCGGCTTTTTGCCTATACCGTGTTCGTTGAGGCGATTACGCTCAATATCATCCTGAGTTGTGGGTTGATTTTTATGGTGGGGGCAGGCATAGCATTGTTTGTAGGAGAAATTGCCATCGTTGAAACTCGCGAAACTCAGGTTGGCATGTCTGCAGCCTTCCTGCGATTGGCGTTGCTGTTCTTTTTGGCTTTGTTTACGATCAACAGTATTAATCGAGAGCAGAATGACAGATTGCTGCTGTTGTATTTGTCATTGCCTGTGTCGCGCCAAGTATTTGTGCTGGGTAAATTCTGTGGGTTTGCATTGATGGCCGCGATATTGGCCGTCTTGTCATTTGGCTTTTTATTGCTATTCACCGATGCTCATTCTGCGTTGTTATGGAGTGTTTCTTTGCTATTTGAAGCTTGGATTGTGATTGGATTTAGTTTGCTTTGTGCATTCAGTCTGGGACAAATCACTCCTGCATTTGCCGCTGTTTCAGGTATTTATCTGCTGTCTCGTAGCCTCCCGTCCATTATTTTAATGTCGAGTAATCCGTTACGCTCTCACGAAGAAACCGTAATCGACCGGTTTATGCAGAGTATTCTTCATTTGCTTGATTATTTATTGCCCCGACTGGATCGGTTTACCCGCAGTGAATGGTTGATGTATGGAGAATTAAGTACTAGCGAGCTATGGTTTATCACTCAACAGTCCATCATATATTTGATGTTGTTGTTGTGTACGGCATGTGTGGATGTCTATCGAAAAAACATTTAATTCAAACGTTTGATGAACGCATTGAAATTGAGTCAGGATCGTCCTTTTAAGGCCATACCCCGAAGTTTGCTGATAATTTTGATGGTTTCCTTTTGTCTTCAGCTTGGTTGGCATGCGTATTCAGCAAGACACCATGTGGAAAGGGCGGTTCTCAGTCAACCACCATCAGACCAGCAGCTAAAAGTCATCGCGTTGGGTGAAGAGGAGGTACTGGCGCGCATATTAATGCTTTGGCTGCAGTCTTTTGATAATCAACCCGGGGTGAGTGTTCCGTTGCGAGAGCTGAATTATCATCGTATTGTAGCCTGGCTGGAAAAGATCAGTCGACTCGATCAGCGGTCGCATTATCCTTTGTCTTCGGCGGCCTATATCTATGCCGGGATAAAAGAGCCGCAAAGACAACGGCTGATTTTTGACTTTATCGAAGCCCGATTCAAAGAGCAGCCAAAACGTTATTGGCGCTGGTTGGCTCATGCGTCAATTATGGCGCGACATCGTTTGAAAGACAATGCGTTAGCGTTAAAGTATGCCCGCATGTTGCGGGAATATACGTTGGCATCAGATATTCCTGGGTGGGCGAGACAGATGGAGATTACCATTTTGGAAGAAAATGGCGAGTATGAAAGTGCGAGAATGCTGATTGGGGGCCTGCTTAACGAATCGCTTTTGAATGATCCACAGGAGCAATATTACTTAAATCAACGTTTGCAGACGCTGAAAGGTGGGGATTAAGCAGCTTTTTCAGCCGTCCTTTAGATAAAGTGAATGCTGGGTTGGAGTTTATCACCCAGGATTTCCAGTACCTGTAAAATATTGTGGCATGCCTTTTTCTCATCCACCATAAAGCAGGTATCCAGAGAATTTTGCTGGATTGCAATCGTCATTTCTTGAGCGTTTGCGTTTGCTTCATTATGCCAGCGCAATAACAGTGTTTGGGCAGGGGTTCTGAATATTTTGACCGCTTTGCCTGGCAACAGTAATACTTCTGTGTTCATGTCTGGCATGCGGACCCCCATTTCCCCAAGCCTGACCAGATAGCACCGGCATGCATCAAACAATTGCTGCTGTCTTTTGAGGATCAGCTTATCCAAAGGCGTTGATGTCTTTATATTGGAAAAAACAAATTGCTCCGCCAGGTTGATGGTTAAATGTTCCAGTTCGTGGGTAGAGAGTTGATCGTTATCAAATACCCGACTGATTTCTGGCGTGACATTTAAAAACATCAACCCGTATTGGGTTTCATTTTGCGATGTTCGCTTATTGCAAATAACACCGTTACCTTTGATCTCATGTTCTTCAAGATTAAGGATAAATTCAATTTTTTCCGGGACTTTTAAAGTCAGCTCATCATTGGCAAAAGCCAGACCATTCAGGCTCAAATCAATAGAACGGCAAAGATGATAGGCGGTGGGATTATGATTAAATCCTGTTTTTCTTATCTTTAGCTCAAGGCCTTGTAAAGGAAGGCGTTGATCGTGTCTTCGATTGATTAATTTATTCTGCGTTGACATGAGGTTGGTTATTTAGACAGTTGATGTAGGCTTGTTCCAGCGTGTCGGCTTGATATTGCTGCAATGCCATATCGACCGGGCCGTGAAAACGGATATGGCCGTTGGATAAGATTGCAATATGGTCGCAAATAGACTCGATATCATGCAATAAATGGGTGCTGAATATCAGTGTTTTCCCTTGTTGTTTCTGGGCAAGCAAAAGTTTCTTAAAGGCAAAGCGGGCGGTAGGATCCAGACCTGACATGGGTTCATCAAGGATTAACAGTGGTTTTTCACTGGCCAGACAGGCGGTGATGCCCAGTTTTTGCATCATGCCTTTGGAATAGGTGCGTACCGGGCGTTTAAGCGCAGTTAAATCAAACAATAAAGTGGTTAAGTAATGTTCCAGTTTGCCAATATTCGGTTCTGCATCATACAAAGACAGCATCAAGTCTAAAAATTGTTTGCCCGTTAAATAATGGGGCGCCTGGAAATGTTCAGGCAAAAACGCAAGATGTTGACGCGCCTGGCATTTATTATGAGTTGTGTGTGCAATTTGGATCTCGCCTTCATCAACATGGCAAATATCTAGCAGGCATTTAAACAGCGTCGTTTTTCCCTCACCATTTGCGCCAATTAAGCCGGTGGTCGTAGCTGAGCTAAGTGTTAGATTTATTTGGTTGAGGACAGGCTTATCTGAATAGGATTTTGTCAGATTGGAAAATGAGAGCACTGGCTTTCCGTTTACTTAGGTTATAAAAAGTATAGTTGCCAAATGGGTTTGTTGGAGGGATAGGCATAAAAAAACCGTAGCAGATCAACTGATACGGTTTTTTGTAAAAAATTATGTTAATGCGTATTAATACAAGCTGATACCAGAACAGTCAGCGCTGCCATTATTGACCACCCAGTTTGTTCCACTTACACAGGTAGCGGTAGTCAACCGTGGCCAGGCTGAACGGAAGGAACCTGTTTGCGGGTTGCCATCGTCAATTTTTCGATCAATTTCCGCCAATACGGTTGAGGCAACGGATTGGCCTGTATAGATGCCATTGGATGACGCTGTGGATGCACGTCCGTTTGCATTATATTGGTTCCAAAAAGCAACAAACATTGCACCGCCCCATGGGTTAACAGGTGAGTTTTGCGAAGTAGGCGTAATGTTTTGTTCCGAGGTATTGAATGCACCGCTGTAAAAACCTGCTGCGGATAAGTTATTGGTTACCAGAGAGGTGTTTCTCCAGGGCTGGATCAAGCCATTATCACAAGCCCAACGACAGTTGACGGCTCCATTACCGACAATGTTGCTTGCATTGCTCATATCACCTGGTTGAGCGCGAAAGCGATCCTGAAAACCGAATACGGATGCTTTTAATTCATCCATGCTGCTGATCGCGTTTCTGACTTGGGCATTTTTTATCAGCTCCTGGCCTTTTAAAACGCCTCCAACCAGTAAGCCGATGATCACCAGGACGATTGCTATTTCAATGAGTGTAAACCCCTGTTGTTTTTTCATGTTGCCCTCAAACAAAAAAAGAAATTGTTATGGGCAAGACTAGATTATCGTTTTAGAATTTCAATCTGAAAAAACAGCAGAGAGCCAACATTTTTAACAACATCACAAAATGATTTTGTGATTTGTGGACATGGATACAATGTTGAAACAAGACGTGTTGTTGTGTCCAGAAATTACATTTCTATCATATTTAAAGTCACTTCTTCGAGATGGCCCTGTTGAAATTGAAATCCGCGCATTTCCAGTACACCTTTGGTGTTCAACGAGATAATCAGCAATAGAGACTCAGGGTAGGAAAGCTGCTGCAGATCAACGCTGGATGGAAAGGCGGGAGCGTTGGGGTGTGAATGATACACGGCCCATAATTCTTCATCACGATCCCGTATGGTTTTCATGGCAGTAATTTGTTGTTGAGGGTCCAGCAAAAAACGCCTGTCAGGCGTTTCAGCAACATTCGAGACAGGATAGCAATGATGGGCGGTATTGCCCTTGCCTCCCACTAATCCGCAGATCTCCTGATCGGGTGATTGCTGTGCCAAATGGAGTAATTGGGTGGCAAGTTTTCTGGGGATAAATAATTCTTGTTTGTGCATGGTCATGATTCAATTATGGCTTGCTGCCCACGGTGGCACGGGGGTGGCCGGCCAGGTCTTTGTGAGTCGATATATTTTGGTATTTGTATTTTTTAAATATGGCCTGAACTTCATTTTGTTGCTGGTAGCCATGCTCAAGCATGACGAGCCCACTCTTTTGCAGGTAAATGGCAGATTGTTGCAGGATGTGCTTGATATCAGACAGCCCCTGTTGGCTCGAAACCAGGGCTGATTTTGGTTCAAACCGCACGTCCCCCCGGGTTAAGTGAGGGTCTTCCGCATCAATATAGGGCGGGTTGCTGATAATCAGGTCAAAGTTCTTGTCGTTGATGTTTTCCAGCCAGTTTGAATGAATGAATGTTATGTTTTGGATATTCAGTTTACGTGCATTTGACTCAGCAACATCGAGTGCTGACGGGCTGACGTCGCAGGCGGTAATCCGGCAATCCGGGCGTTCTGCCGCTAACGTAATGCCGATAATGCCGGAGCCTGTACCCAAATCGAGAATGTTGAGCGGGTGTTTAGGTAACAGGGATAAGCTGAGTTCAATCAGCAGTTCGGTGTCCGGGCGCGGGATGAGTACCTCCGTCGTTACCTGAAATTCACGCGACCAAAATTCGCGCGTCCCGGTCAGATAGGCAACAGGCATACCGTGTTGACGTTCAGCGATCAGGGAAGAAAATGTAGTGTAAGTGGCAGCTTCCAATAACTTCTCCGGCCAGGCGCGTAAAAAACTGCGCGGCTTGTCAAGACAATGGCAAAGCAATACTTCGGCCTCCAGTAACGGGGTGTCGGAACTCGCAGCCAATTGCTCGGTGGCTTGAGCTAGCGCCTGCTGAATATCGGTCACTCGTTGCCCAACTGGGTTAGCAGTTCTGCCTGATGTTCGTTGATCAAGGGATGAACCACATGCTCCAAACTACCCTGCATTATGTCTTCCAGTTTATACAGCGTCAGGTTTATGCGGTGATCTGTCATGCGCCCTTGCGGGTAGTTGTAGGTGCGGATGCGTTCCGAACGGTCACCACTGCCGATTTGCAGTTTGCGGTTTTCTGCCTGCTCTGCACTTTGCTTTTCCTGTTCGGCAGCAAGCAGGCGTGATTGCAGCAGGGACATTGCACGCGCCCGGTTTTTATGTTGCGAACGTTCATCCTGACATTCCACTACAACACCGGTCGGAAGATGGGTGATGCGAATTGCCGAATCTGTTTTGTTGACGTGCTGACCGCCGGCGCCAGACGCGCGGAATGTGTCGACTTTAAGATCAGCCGGGTTAATCTCGATTTCATTGACGCTGTCTACTTCCGGCATCACGGCCACGGTGCAGGCAGAGGTGTGGACACGGCCTTGCGATTCCGTTTCCGGCACCCGTTGTACACGATGCGCACCGGATTCAAATTTCAGTTGAGAATACACGTTTTGTCCACTTACCCGCATGATGACTTCTTTGTAGCCGCCATGTTCTCCGCGGTTTTCATTGATGATTTCAATGTACCAGCCCTGCTTTTCGGCATAACGCTGATACATTTTTGCCAGATCACCGGAGAAAATAGCCGCTTCATCGCCACCGGTTCCGGCACGAATTTCCAGAAAAATATTGCTGTTGTCATTCGGGTCTTTGGGTAACAGAAGAATTTGCAGTTCATGCTCAAATTGTTCCTTGAGCGTGTTCGCGTGCTCAATTTCCTCTTTGGCCATTTCGCGTAAATCCGGATCGCTGTCCTTGGCCATGTCCTGTGCTGCCTCAAGGTTTTCCTCGTTTTTCTGAAAACGGGAATAACAGTCGACTACCGGGTCAAGCAGAGAATATTCCTGGCTGAGCGAGCGAAATTTATTCTGGTCGTTCTGAACTTCCGGCTGGGAAAGCAAAACAGCGATTTCATCAAAACGGTCTTTCAGGCCGTCCAGTTTGTGGATTATGGACTCTTTCATTATTGTTTCAGTTTGAATATTTCACGTGCCGCGGCAATCAGGTCATGGCGCTCATTGGCACCGGCCTGACGCAGTTGTGCACTGGGGGTGTGGATCAGTTTATTGGTCAATGTGTGCGCCATTTTTTGGACTACCTCTTCAGCATCAGCGCCATTTTTCAACTGTGAGACCGCTTTTTGCAAAGCCTCGTCACGCAGGTTTTCCGCCTGCTGCCGGTAAGCAGTGATCGTAGTCTGAGCGCCTTGTGCGCGTAGCCAGGAAAGAAAATGCTGAACTTCCGAGTCGATGATTTCTTCAGCCTGTTCTGCTGCACGGCGACGGGAATCCATGTTTTCATTAATGGTATTTTGCAGATCGTCAACAGTATAAAGGTATACATCCTTGAGTTGCTCAACTTCGGATTCAATGTCGCGTGGGACGGCAAGGTCAACCATGAAAATAGGCTTGTGCTTGCGTTGTTTGATGGCGCTTTCCACGCGTCCTTTGCCCAGAATAGGCAGGGTACTTGCCGTGGAGGAGACGACGATATCAGCTTCAGCGAGATGTGAGGGTAATTCGGCTAACGCAATCGCATACCCGTTAAACTGGCTGGCTAACTGGTGTGCTTTTTCATAAGTACGGTTGGCGATAATGATCCTGCCGATTTGTTTTTGATGTAAATGGCGTGCAGTTAATTCTATTGTTTCGCCCGCACCTATGAGTAAGGCGGTTTGTTCGCTAAGCTTATCGAAAATCTGTTGGGCCAGTTGTACGGCAGCAAAAGCCACGGATACCGGGCTGGAACCGATGGCAGTATCAGTACGGACTTTTTTAGCCGCAGCAAATGTGTGATGAAATAATCTGCTAAGGTTTTTACCCAATGTGCCAGCATCATTAGCAGCTTGATAGGCGGTTTTCATTTGCCCCAGGATTTGCGGTTCACCCAGAATCATGGAGTCAAGACCACTGGCGACACGGAACATATGACGGATTGAGTGGTCATCAAGATAGTTATATAAATATGGGGTGAAATCCGCCGGGGCAATGTTTTTGTTTTGTGCCAACCAGTTGATTAGGGTATTTTGGTCGGCTGAAGCGGCATGGCAATAGAATTCTGTCCTGTTGCAGGTAGAAAGGATGGCGGATTCGCTAATCTCATTTTGTTGCCATAAACTTTGCAGAGAATCATTTAATATTTCCGCAGGAAAAGCCAGCCTTTCGCGAATCGCGACTGGAGCGGTGTTATAATTGATCCCAACGGCAAGAAAAGTCATGGAGCGAATTGCGAATAAAAACCGTTTATTCTAAATAGTTTACTGTGTTTGTCCAAACAATAAGCAAACACATTCTGCTAATCTTTAGTAATTAATATTCAAAACAGGTCGTTTGTCTTGATGAAAAAATGGATAGCTTTATTTACGATATTGGTGACTGGGTGTGCTACCCAGCCTGTTTCTAAGACAGAGGTTGCCACTCCTGCAGAAAATAACCCGCAGGAACAGACTAAAGTCGAACCGCTAGCAGCTGAGTCTGAAATAGAAAATATAGATTCTACAGCGATTGATCCACAGGTTATGTATTTGTTGATGGCTGCTGAGCTGGCTGGGCAAAGAAACCAGTACGCAGTGGCATTAGAAGGTTATTTACAGGCAGCCAGGTCAGTCAATGACCCTCGCATTGCAGAACGGGCAGCCCGCATCGGTTTGTTTTTAAAAGACAGCGAGCGAACTGAAGAGGCTGTTCATCTTTGGTTGGCGCAAGATGCGGAAAATTTGACGGCGAGAAAAATTGCTGTTTTGTCTGCCTTCAAGAAGGCTGACAAAGAGCAGTCGATTCTTCAGTTAAAAGCGTTGTTTGATTTGAATCCTGCCGGAATTGAGTCTCTGTTGCAGGAAATCAGCAAAGCAATGGCAAAAGAAGGAAAAAGCCAGTTTGTATTTGATGTGTTGGATGAATTGCTGTTGAGTTATCCAGACAAAGCGGTTTTGTATTATATGCAGGGGAAACTTGCATCAAGTTGGCGGGATAACCAATTGGCACACCAAAAAAATGCCAAAGCCCTTGCGCTACAGCCGAAGTGGAGTAAAGCCTTGGTTTTTCAGGCGCAACTGGCAGGGCGTGAAGGTAAATTAACGGAGGCTGTGGAATATTTGCAGCAAGCATTGAAGGCGTCTCCTGATAATGTGAGAATTAAAAAAATGCTGGCTCAAGTGTATATTGATGACAAGCAGTACGATGAGGCAGTCAAAGTTTATCAAGGTTTGCTCGCAACTCAACCGGAAGACGGAGAAAGTCAATTTGCCATTGCCTTGTTGAGAATGCAGCAAAAAGAATATGAGCAAGCAGAAGCAGATCTCAAAAAGCTATTAATGAATCCGGCCTGGGTTGCTCAGGCAAGTTATTACATGGGGCGATTGGAAGTTATCAGAAAAAACCAGAATGAGGCTTTGATCTGGTTTGAGAAGGTAACTTCAGGGCCATTTCAGTTTGAAGCAAATGTCGCCGCAATTTCAATATTAATTGATCAGTCAGAATTTGATGTTGCATTATCGAAAATTGATAGTGCTGAACTCAGGTACCCCCAACATGCCGTGCGGTTAATTTTGTTAAAATCGGATTTATTGACGAAATCTGAAGATTATCAGGCGGCATTAGAGGTGCTGAATGAGGTGTTGATGCGGGATGCTGACAATCGTGATTTGCTTTATGCGAGGGCGTTGGTGGCAGAAAAAATTGATCGGCTGGATGTGCTTGAATCGGATTTGTTAAAAATTCTACACATCAATCCAGATGATGCCGGAGCATTGAATGCGCTAGGCTATACCTTGGTTGACAAAACACAACGGTATGAGGAAGCTGCAGTTTATATCAACAAGGCGCTTGCATTGAAGCCTGAAGAAGCGGTCATCATTGATAGTTATGGGTGGCTGCAATTCAAGCTGGGTAATTACGCGAAAGCCTTGGAGAACTTACGAAAAGCGTATGAAAAATATCCAGAAAATGAAATTGCGATCCATTTGGCGGAAGTGCTGTGGGTGATGGGGGAAAAAGAACAGGCTAAGGAGATTATAAACAAGGTTGCAGTGGAAGCCCCTGATAATGAGTATTTGTTAGATTTTAAGAAGCGATTTTTTCAAAAGTGATCCAGGTGCTGCATAAGCTTGGCTTGGTTTTGTGTGTGATGGGGCTATCCGGGTGTTCACAATTACATGTAGCGTCTGATCATGGGTATCGTCTTTCACAGCAACAATTGTTGCCATTATCGGATCGATGGCGTCTGAAAGGAAGAATGGGCGTGATATCTCCGCAGGAATCTTTTTCAGCATCGGTCAATTGGTCGCATGAGCCTGCATTAGAAACTATAGAGTTGTCAGGGCCATTGGGTCAAGGCGCGGTAAAAATAATCCTTGGCCAGCATAAAGTGAGCATAGATGATGGCCATCAGTTGCAGGACTATACCGGGCATCCTGAGGATGTTTTTTCTCATTATTATGGTGTAGATTTGCCTGTTGAATCCTACACATATTGGTTGTCTGGGCGGCCAGATCCGCGTTATTTATTTATAGAAAAAGAGCATGGGTTTGAGCAAAATGGCTGGGACGTTGAATACCAGGGAATGCAGCAAGTGGGAGAGAGGCTTTTGCCTAAAAAGCTTCGGATAAAAAATCAAAATGTCAAAGTAAAGTTTTTTATTGATCAATGGATAGTAACTCAATAGTGAATTCTGGTGAAGGCTGGGGAGAGGTCTGGCCGGCGCCTGCAAAAATCAACCTGATGTTGCGTATTGTGGGGCGACGTGACGATGGATATCACCTGTTGCAAACAGTGTTTCAATTGGTGGACCTTTGTGATGGATTGATCTTTCGTTCGCTGGACGAAGATTGTGTCAAGTTGGCAAATCCGTTGCCTGGTGTCGCTGCTGAAGATGACTTGACTGTGCGGGCGGCAAAATTGCTAAAGCAAGAGACTGGGTGTGGCAAAGGTGTTTCCATCGAGATGCAAAAAAAGTTGCCGATGGGCGGGGGGCTTGGCGGCGGAAGTTCAGATGCGGCGACCACGCTGGTGGTCTTAAATCATTTGTGGGAGTTAGGTTTAAGTCAGCAAAAATTATTGGAGCTGGGGCTTCAGCTAGGTGCTGATGTGCCGTTCTTTATCTTCGGAAAATCTGCCTGGGCGGAAGGTGTCGGAGAGGAGTTGGTAGAAATCGACGTGCCGGAGAAATGGGTGCTGGTTGTGAAGCCAGATGATCATGTGAATACCGGCTTGATTTTTAATAATAAAAATTTGACAAGAAACAGTAAACCAATCACAATAGCGGACTTTCTTGCGGGCAGCTGTTCAAATGATTGCTTGAGCGTTGTTCGTGAGTTATATCAGTCGGTAGATGATGCTTTGTGTGAGCTGTCAAATTATGCAGAACCTAGGTTGACCGGGACTGGTGCCTGTGTATTTGCATTATTCGATAGTTATGAGGAAGCGTTTAGCGTGTATTCACGATTTCGATCGGATTGGCAGGTTTACTTGGCAAAAGGTGTGAGTAAGTCTCCATTGCTACAAAAGCTGAGTTCTAAGGCTGTTCTATAATTGGGCTGTCGCCAAGCGGTAAGGCACGGGAACAGCCCATAGCTCAGATACAGCAGGACCGACTGGAGCGGATGATAGACCCAGCGGTCCAACCGGCGCCGGCTGGCGGATTTGCGGGCCATGATCAGAAATCCTCC
>SPJL01011628.1_pt1 | contig 45535 bp, 48 predicted proteins | sample 3741751 | NCBI WGS metagenome assembly SPJL01 (sample SAMN10925998, study PRJNA522277) | cold seep metagenome | isolation source: Elba SIP-enriched marine methane seep metagenome, extraction at timepoint T3 | place: Italy: coast of Elba, Mediterranean Sea | reverse complement strand
GACAATCTCTTCATTAGAATCCATGTCGATTGGTTCAATATATAGACCCTCCACAACATTATCATCATCCTCGATAGCAGTGGGAGTGTCTTTTGGTTTGTCATGTTTAACAATAGAGTCAATCACAATCTTCGTTTTTGGTGCGTCACTCATCGCAGCATTTTCTGTTTCTTCAAGCAATTTTGCTGCCCTTTCCTCTTCTTTAATGATTTCAGCTACTTTCTCTAACTTCTTGTGTTGATACTCAAGAAAGTCGCTGGATTCTTGTTCCAAATTGTCTTTATCAAATGTTTTCTTGTCCGATTCCATCATGCACCACCTTTAGGCTTGCAATTGTTTCATCTCAGATTGCCCAATACGCTTTGCCGATTTGACCTCACTCTCATCATTGCTAATTGTAAAGATTGGCATCTCTAGCAGGCGGTTCAAATCCTCTTTACTCCTTACGCGCTTGTCTCTCATCTCTGAGATAATTGCCAAGGCAACGCCAAGTAACAATCCAAGTAAAATACCAACCAAAATATTGAGCAAGATCCGAGGTTTTGCAGGAATAAATGGGGGTATAGCTGGTACTAGCACTGACAAATCCGACTGGTTTGAACTGGCCTCTTGCAAAGTAGCATTAAAACGATGGCTGGCAATTTCCATGGCTTTTTCAGCGTTAAATACTTCGTTTTGTAGCACGGTCAATTCATCTCGAGAAGTGTTCAATTTCAGCACTTTGACCTTTTGTGCTTTCAATGCAGCCTTCAATTCATTCACACGTTGCTGGTAGATATGATAAGTCTCTGTAACGCTACCACTGGCATTTTGCATTGCCTCATTTAACAGCTTACGTTGTTCATCTAGTTCTGCTTTTGCAGCAATGTAGTCAGGGTGACTAACGCCAAAGCGTTTAGATAACTCTTGCAGCTTGGCTGAAGCACGCCCGACATCAACTTTAAGGCTTTGCACAATAGGATTTAGCGCAACATCTGGTGATGTTGCACTTGTACTACTCTTGCGTGATTTTGAATCGTACAGCTGCCCTTCGGCCAAGACTAGTTGTGAGGATAAGTCATTAAGCTTTGAAAGCTCGACATCAATACCTTTGTTCACAGAAGCAATGCCATGTCTTTGCTGATATTTGGAAAGGTTTGCTTGTGCTTTTTCCAAGCGCTTGCGTAGCGCGTCTGTTTGTACACCGAAGAAAATAGCTGCTTCTTTGGCTGGCTTAACCTTCAGTTCTACATTGACTTCTTCATAAGCATCTGCAAAAGTATTTGCTACTAAAGCGACAAAGTCAGGATCGCGACCTCTAAAAGCTATATCAATGACAGAGCTTTTTTTAGAGGGACGTACGATTAAATTATTGACAAGCATGTCAGCCAACCAGACTTTGATATCACCATGGTCTGATGTTTCTGCAAAACGCGCTTGCATGGTTGGACTTTGGTCAAGCTTCAGCTTTTCAACAACTTTTAGGGCAACACTTCGGCTGCGAATAACGTCAATTTGTGTTGCGATATACCCAGGCATTAATTGCGATGGCAAAATATTGCCAGTCACAGGGTCCATCCCTTTGTAATTGAGTAATAATGATGTTGAAGCCTCATAGGTTTTAGGCATCAATACGCTCACCGCCGTCACTAATAACACGATCACAGCAAATGTTGCAGCAATAATTTTGCTACGCGCTTTTAATATCAACAACAGCTCATTAAAACTCATTCGTCATCCTAATTTGTCAACTTACTCGCTAATTAAACTACACAGCCACCAACACCCACTGGATGTGCTCAGCATGCATATTTATTAACGTGAATATGTCCAATAAATTTAGCAAGTCAATTTATATAATTGCAAACCTCTTTGTTTACAACGACTTAAAATTGACAATCTTTAAATGAATCTTATGTAATTGCAATTAGTCTGTGGTTTTTAACAACCACGATACACCAGAACGCCTGATGAAAGCTAATTAACGCATTAAGGTTGAAGGCTGGGCTTGCTGACAAATTAATCAGCGACTAGTCCTAGTGAAGGGTTGGGCTAAAGGGTCTCCAACAAATAAGCCCTGCGCAGGCCAGGCAACACTTTTCCAATACGCCTCAATCGCTGTATCGCCAGATACATACCAGCGAAGCAGGACACTAGGGTTGGGAAATTTCTGCCAATAATTGCATGGTTCTGAAACAGTGCCATAGCTGGCAGTTGCGCCAGCACGCAGCCAAGCCAACAAAGACATTTGGCCATCGCCAGATAACTGGCCGCCAAATGAGGTCAGGTGATCAGCCAAAGCACCTGGCAAAAAGCTTAAGGTTGGTAGGTGCTGTACATGTGCTGCCCCTGTTTGATAAATCATAATATCGTGGACATCCATTAAATGCTCAGCGTGCTGGTTGACCACACTTAAGCCACTACCTTTAAATGAGAGCCCATCTTTGGGGAAGTACAAAGCGCGTGAATTACGTGCTTTATCAGAAGTTGTCAGATAGTACGCTTTTGACTTAAATATACCTTGCTGGCTCCGAACACCACTGTCAATAATCTTGGTTGCCACATCGATTTCTTGTGTAGGCAACAACATGCTCAAGCGCATGCCGTAATGATTTAGAACACGATTGTTAGGCTGATTAAAATAGCGACTTGGCTGGCTTGGCGTGCAGGTCTTTGCACAAATATTAGGGTCAACCCCTAATGTAAAGGCGGAGGTTAAAGATTGACATTCAACCTGATAAGGTGAATGCCATACAAATAATACGGCATGGTGCTCAGGCTGTAACTTTGTATTCAGTGTGTGTAATAAGGCTTCAAATGCTACTATGCTAAGCTTGGCCTGCGTTGGGTTGAGTGAGACATGAATGATATTGCGCGCAGGAATATGGTGCGCAGTTTGGTAATACGCCGCGACCAGCTCACTGGATGGGTCGGCATCATTAACGACTAAGGCCAGATGCCTAGCGTCTATAGTATTGTTTGGTCGTTCTTGTGCATGCGCAGCTAAACAACCAAACAGACAGAAGACAGTAATTAGCGCAGTAGCGTTGAGAAAACCTGCAAACAACTTAAACAACATGCATAACGTATCTAAAAAGTTATGTTGCCAGATAGCGTGGCGGATTTTGCTTTATAGTCAAAGAGATCATTGTCGGAGTCATTTTTTTGATGACTCAAATTGAGCCCGACTGAGGCGTTTTCCCTTGGTGGCCAGTTCATACCCAAGCCAACAGAATACAGATCATCCTCTTTACGTGCTGTCGATGAGCTAATGGCGCTATTCTTATCTCCTTCGAACTTACGTTTAGAATAAGAAAGTCTACCATTGAAGCTGATTTTTGATGAGTATTGATAGACTGGACGAATACTGAAGCTCGTTGTTCTCGTATAGCTATTTTGTACGTTGCCCGAGACATCAATCGACTGAAAAGTACCTAGTCGGCTACTTAAGTCAACATTCACGGCTAACTTACCAGTAGGAGTCCATTGGTAAGCAACACCGCCTTGAAACCCTGAATAATCCCAAACAGATAAATTGTCATGTTCACGTTTATAGTATCCAAAGTCAGTACGTAGTGTTGACTTTGCTGACAGCAACCAGTTTAAAACCATTTCTGTTTCATTTTCTTTGAACGCGTTATCAAAAAAAGCATTGGGACTTAACACGCGATCATCATTATCACCACGACGTGTATGATTCATTACAGTCAGCTGAGAGCCTGATCGAAAGTCATACCTAACACCTAAATCAACACCTTTGGTGGTAAAAGTCGGATTCTGCTGGAACGATTGAGAGTTTTTTTGCTCTTGCTGACTTGCTCCACCACGAACATGCCAACCGCCAAAGACATTGTAGTCAAACAAAAAAGACTCATTGCGATTACTTTGAATAATCTGCTGAATGCTGTCAGGATCATTGTTATTGACCAAAATGTCATTAAAATTAACAACCTGCTCGTTTCTATTCGCAGATAACGTGCCTGTCAGCCTTGGCGTAATAGCCCAACTCCATGAACCACCATAATTTTTATTGTCCCAGTCCAGGCGATCATTCGTACGATATCGATTTCGCGTAATCCCAGCATTAAACCTAATCGTCTGCAAAGAATATTGTGCATCAATACTAACACCAAGTGACAAGCGGTTGATGATGTCAGATTCCTCAAGACCCGATGCTTGTCGGAACAGGTTGTCGTCGTAACGCGTGGACACACCAGCATTAAATTGAAATACATCTAAACCTTCAGAAAGTGAAGACATTGCAGATGGAGCAGCTAATGCCGAAGTGCTAATCATTAGCAATAGAGATAATAAGGTGGCATTAAAACCAACGAATACTTTCAGATACATTATTTTTAGCTTAATAGTAGTTCTGCTTTGTGAACTTCATCTTGTTCTATAGCGCGTATTTTAACAACAATTGATTGCATAATTGCTAATAAAAAGCGATTTCCCAGTCTTGGGCTGTGCATCAGAATCGAGTTTAACCCTTCCCGATCTAGTACCGCAAAATCCGTCGGTGTATTTACCGAGCATGAAGCGCCCCATTGATGCTGATCAACAAACGTTTCACTACCAATCGTTGCACCAACTCCCAACAACCTAATATTAGGATTGTTTTCCTCTTTAACGCTAACCTCCCCCGACAGGATGACAATCAGGTGATCAGATAACTCACCTTGCTCGAATAAATAATAACCTCTTGGCGCAGCATAGCAATGCAAATGACGCGAGAGCATCAACAGTTCTTGCTGACTGAACTGCCTGAAAAGTTCAAACTGATCAATGTTGTCAGTAATTTCTTCCAGGTAATCCGAAGCGCACCCTAAGTAAGGTATGTCTTTATAACGATTGTTTGTAGGCTTTTCCATCATCCAGATAATAAGCGCTTTAGTTGAAGTAATCAATCATATTGTAGCGCTAACTGCTTTATTTTTATGCTATTTACGCAATAAATCTCAGCATGCGTTAATTGGTTAAACTAAAGTATATTTACCTTGTTTCACTTTTGATGTCTTAAAAAAACAGACTTTAAGATATTAGCTTAGATATTCGTATGAATTTAAAGTGAAAAGTTAGCTGTGAAACAAGATGTCAACCATATTTACTCACTGCTGGAACAAAGCCTAGGCATTCAAAGCCATTACCACTTATTAAACTGGCTACAAAGTGATATCCAGGCATTTATTCCGCATGATATTTTGATCTCCGCTTGGGGAGACTTTTCTTTGGGAATTTTTTATTTAGATATTGTTGCCATTCATCCATTATTACGTACAAGCAATATTGATAAAGAAAAACTGCGGCCACAAATCAATGCAATGCTTGAGTTGTGGGAATCTTCCAACATGAACCCTGTCGCGCTGAATATTGAAGATGGGTATTTTGATATACATGGCGCGCTGAAGGCATCAGGGCACGTGGATAGTATTGATCGTGTTAGGGACTTCAACCTGATGCGCACCTGCCTCATTCATGGCATCAAAGACAATCGTGCACATGATGATTGTTTATATCTTTTACTCTCAACTGAATCTACAACACAGTTGAGTAAGTCATCCTTGCCAATTTTGTTGCCATTTATTGACAATGCGTTAAGAAGAATTCAACCACTACCCGTAGAAACAATAGATACCAACATCGATAAAGAGTCACTTAATCCAGCATTATCAAGTCGAGAGTGTGAGATTATGGAATATGTAAAAAATGGTAAGACAAATATTGAAATAGCCGATATATTAGACATTAGCCGCTTTACGGTAAAAAACCATCTCCAGCGTATATTTAAAAAACTGGACGCCAGCAATCGTTCACAAGCAGCGTTCAAGTATAAAATGTTAGATCAGTAAATATAAAAAGCCAGCCTTGTAAGGCTGGCTTTTTATATTAATCAATAACAGCAAGTGATTAGCTATTGCTTTTTCTGTTAACGAGACTCAATAAACCTAGACCAGCTAAAAACATCAGATATGTTTGTGGCTCTGGTACTGCTGTGACTTGCGTTAGTACAATGTTATCAATATTCGCGGATATAGTGTCTGTACTAGTTGCTACAAAACTTAAAACGTTGGTGCTTTGTAAAGTCAGACCAAGTACAGAACGCTCAAGCCACTGCGTGTAATCTGTTACTTGTGTACTTGAGTCGTAAATTGGATTCACCATGTCATTCAAAAAGACTTGGTAATCCGGTGTTGCACTTCTTGCAAAGTCATACCACGAAAGATCACCAGTACCAGGTGCCGCACTAAAGGTTTGCTGGAAGCCAGAGCCAACATTAGAGACTGGGTTAATTTCAGCATACACATTACCGAAAGCTGTATCTGCAACCTCTACATTTGTTGTACCTAAAGTTAACAAGTCGCCGTCTCTCACCTCTAAGAAAATATTCGGCGCACTGGCAATTGGTTGCCAAGGGTCAGATGGATTCATGGTAATACATGGTGTCCCAGAGTTGGCTGCACTGACACCAGTACAATCTGTCGCAACCAGTGCAGTAGTATCTGTTGCTACAGAATAATCTTCAAAACTACCGTTTTGAATTAAGTTTGCCGATGCGACCTGGTTAAACCCGCTAAGTAATGCTATTGTTAAAAACAACTTTTTCATGGCGCTTCCGCCTCCTTTAATTCCTTTAGAATCTATTCTCCACCTTTATTATGCAGTTGCAATAGCCCAAATGGCTTATAAGTAACTGAATTAAAAATGGAATTATCCATCATAGACTACGTTGCAAAACTAATGCCACACAGCGTGCGCACTTAAAAAAATTAAAAAATCACAAACAATTCAAATACTTAGTGGATAGTCGTAATTTAATTACAAGTGGGAAGGTTTATTGTCGAGGCCAATAACACAAAAAATCTCAACAATTATGTTGAGATTTCGTCAATTCTTGGTTTTTTTAATGAAGTTAAAAATGTAAGAAATTATTAAATTTCAGTGACTTACAGACCAAATCAAGCTGTCAAACCTGTTGTTGTATTGACGTTGTTTTGCGCCTGGCCGTTTTTACCATAGGTAGCACTGGGTTGGAAGGCATTACGCAAGTTGGTGAGCATCTGTTGATTGCGATTAAAGTGACGGCTGATAAGCTCTCCATTTAAGCGGTTAAGCTCTTTGGCCTGAATAAGATTACTTTGGAAATTATCCCAATTATATTTGGTGACCTGGTTAGACTGATTCGATATCCAGTTCAACATGCCATTTTCATTCGGCTCATACTCTCGTTCAGCCAAAGCGGCATAGCGGCTCTTGGCCACATGGTTGATTTGCTTTAACAAGCCGCCTTTTAGCTCAACGATTTTCTCGATTTCACTGACTTGATTTGAAAGCAGACTTTTCTGCTCGCGCATTAATAGGTCTACCAATTGACAAACCAGTCGATTATCTTCTTCGAATGAAATAGTTGCTCTCATGATGTTCTCTACAAATCAATGTTATTAAGGCCTATTTGCCTAGCATGTCTTTCACAGATTGGATTAAGCCATCTGCGACTTTTTCAGTATTTACTTGAAACTCACCATTTTGAATCGCGGTTTTAATCGCATTCACTTTTTCAGCATCAAACGCTGGTGAGGCTTTGATTGATGATTCAATACTATTTAGCTGCTGTGCGGCAGATGAAATTGTTACGTTATCTCCTGATGGTGCCTGGCCTGTGCCAGCAGGTTTTTGATCCGCTACTTTGGGTTGGCTCATTTTATCGGTTAAAGCCTTATCCAAACCTAAATTTACACCGTTGGTAGTAGTGTCATTTATTTTCACGATCCATTCCTTTTTCGATTGGTTGAAATCTGTCTTTTAAACATTATCATAATTTCATTACGACAGACTTTTATGAAACTTTAGTCTTTTTTTAAAATTAATTAAAAAGCCACTTCAATGTGGCCGCTGGCCTTAGCCACGCCCGCTATCACTTGGCCACTGGCGACTTTTACTTGTACCACTTGACCAGTAATCGCATCACCAAGCGCTTTGCCTTCGGCTGCAACTTTAAACCCTTTGCCTGCACTCGTGACAACAACCGTCTGACCACGCTGAATCACTGGCGCAATTTTTAAACTATTTTCTCTTAATACAGTACCGGCGGGGATAGATAGCTTAACTATTCTACCAACAGCCTCTTCAGTTGTGGTAAACACCCCAGCTGGCATTTTGGTTAAGTCTCCTGTCACGACTGCCAGATCCTCAATGGCGACTACTTTACCCTGATGCAATGGTGCAGCCGTGACGACATATGCACCGTGTACTTGTACTTGCGCTTGTACATAAATCGTCCACTTAGCCTGACCAATACAACGCACACCGACACTGGTTCTTCCCCATGCACGACTACCAGTTGGCAAAAAAGCCTTGATGTCTTCACAGGCGATTAACCTTAAATTCGGATCAACACTGCCCACTTCTACTTTAGTGCTACCAGGCAAACCAGCCGCCTGCTGTGTTAAAAAATCATGCACTGCCAGCTTAATCCCTACAATGGATTGGTATCGCACACCAGTATTTGCTGTCGAGTGCACTGACCAACTCATTAGTACTGTCAAACAAAACAAATAAAGCATTGCTTGTTTTATATAGGCATTAAGCCCCTTTTCAGTAAAATCTTTCATCACTATTCACCTATCACATAACCTTGCGACCCTAAGCACTTGTCCTGCAATTGCTTTTAAAAAATGTCGCCATTGACATAGGGCATATCTTACGCAATCTGTGTAGGGGTTAAGATCAAAGATACGCTCGCTTTAACCCTTTACTTCATACAATGCTAAACCCTGACCAGTTCTACAATAAATGCTAATCGAGAAAACAGTCAGTGCTTACCTGATTGACGGCAAATGCCAGAAATACTTTAGGGCTGACGAAATAGTTAAAGAGCGTTTTAGTTACCAATGTTAAACAAGTTAGACAGTTTATTTGGCTTTCACGAGCAGGCATTAAAGCTACGATCACAGCGTCAGGAAATTCTGGCTGCCAACATAGCTAATGCAGATACACCGCGCTATAAAGCGCGCGATATCGACTTTAAGCAATCTTTGCAAAAAAGCATGGATCAAGAAGTGAACCCAAATATGCAAGGTGCTGCACAGCAAATGCAACAGCTGAAGATGGCTGGTAGTTTAGCCAAAACATCAGACAAACATTTAACTGGCATGCCTACAGCTAACTTAAATCCATTTAATACGCTGAATAGTGAAGCGCTATACCGCCCAACGGTACAAGGCAGCGTTGATGGCAATACGGTGGATATGGATGTAGAACGCAACCAGTTTGCCGATAACGCGATTCGCTATGAAGCCAGTATTTTAAAAATGAATGGATTAATTAAATCCATGATGACTGCCATCCAAGGCCAATAGATTAGGAAAGCAATATGTCTTTATTTAGTGTCTTTAGAATTGCCGGCTCGGCCATGAGTGCTCAATCGCAGCGCTTGAACTCAGTCGCCAGTAATTTAGCCAATGCAGACAGCGCAACCAGCGCAAACGGCACCCCTTATAAAGCCAAACAAGTGGTGTTTAAGCCGATTGATGTGGGCGCAAAAAATGCCCAAGGCGTTAAAGTCGCAAAGGTTGTTGAGGATCCAAATCCACCAAAAATCGTTTACGACCCTAAACATCCACTCGCGGATGCAAAAGGGTATGTCACGATGCCAAATGTGAATGTGACTGAAGAAATGGTCAACATGATCTCGGCCTCGCGCGCGTATCAAAACAATGTTGAAACCATGAACGCAGCAAAAACCATGCTGCGCAAAACACTGACCATTGGTCAATAAATTGTAGTCAGTTATTAAGGAGCAAAGATGACCACAGTTAACACACAGAATGTTTCACAAAGCTTGCTTGACACGGTCAACGGCAGTGGGCAATCAGCACAATCCCAAGCAGAAGAAACAGAAGACCGTTTTTTAAAGCTACTGGTAGAGCAGATGAAAAACCAGGATCCATTAAACCCAATGGAGAATGCACAAGTCACCAGTCAAATGGCGCAACTCTCAACCGTGACAGGCATTGATAAATTGAATGAAACCATGGCTTCAATGATTGGCAATATGCAAGCCAGCCAATCCTATCAGGCCGCAAGCATGATTGGTCATAATGTTTTAGCACCAGGCAGCACACTGTCCAATACGGAATCAGGTAGCATTTTTGGTTATGAAGCGGAGACGGATGCAAATTCAGTGACCATTGAGATTAAAGGTAGTGACGGTGAAGTCATCAAAACCATCAATCAAAGCAATGTCGAAGCTGGCATCAATGCTGTGCAATGGGATGGCGTCATGGATGATGGCGAACAAGCAGCAGCAGGCAATTATGAGTTTAGCGTGACAGGCCAAATCGGCGAAGAAGATGTCACGATCAACCCGCTAACATTTGCCACTGTCGCTAGTGTTTCAACCGACACTAGCGGTGTCAAGCTCAACTTGAGCAATCAAGACACCATCAGCACCAGTGATGTGAAAGAAATTTTTTAAGTTTTAGCCTCTCAATTTTAGAGAATGTAAGGAGTACAGGATGAGTTTTCAACAAGGTTTAAGTGGTCTTAACGCACAAACAAAAGCATTGGGTGTGATTGGTAATAACATTGCCAACTCTGGCACGGTTGGCTATAAACAGGGACGCGCATTATTCCAAGATGTGTATGCTAATAAGTTAGGCATTGGTACGTCGGTTTCAGGTGTACAACAACAATTTACCCAAGGTGACGTTTCCAGCTCCAGCAACTCACTGGATATTTCAATCAGTGGCAATGGCTTTTTTAGAATGTCAAACCCTAATAACGATGCTGTTTCATACTCAAGAAATGGACAGTTTCAGTTAGATAAAGAAGGCTTTATTGTAAATGCACAAAGTGACCGACTAACAGGTTATGGTGCAAACACAGATGGTGTATTACAAAAAGGTCAGCCAATTGCATTGCAAATTGATGCGTCGGATTTGCGCCCAGAAGCAACCACTTCTGTTAAAACCAAAATGAACCTTGATTCAAGAAATGAAGACCTGACAGTGGCTGCCTTTGACCCAAATGACCCAGATACCTACCACAACACAACGGCAATTTCTGTCTATGACAGTTTGGGTAATGCGCACACTTTACAAAGTTTTTATGTCAAGACTAACACTAATGAGTGGAGTGTCTTTGTGACAGCTGACGGTGTAAATACAGTAAATGCTGCAACCACAACGCCACCTTACACTCCCAATGGTACCATTCAATACCCAGCGACTGGTTCTGGTGTAGACCCTACGTTTACGCCTACAACTGGCATTCCAGTAAGCTTTGCGCCACTCAACAGCGCAAGTGCTGCAACGGGCGCTGCTAACCCTGTCTCTATTACACTAGATCTAACCGAAACAACACAGTTCGGTTCTGCTTTCAGTGTGAATGACAACCAAGCGGATGGCTTTACCTCTGGTCAGTTATCAACCTTCACCACAGCGAATGATGGCACCATTGTTGGCCGCTATACCAATGGTCAATCGCGTGTGTTGGGTCAAGTAGCGTTAGCAAATTTTGTCAATAAAAATGGGTTAGAGCCATTGGGTGGCAACGCATGGGCTGAAACCAATGAATCTGGTCAGCCATTGGTGGGTGACCCTGGTACTGGCTTATTCGGCACGTTGCAGTCCAATAGCTATGAAAGCTCAAACGTGAATCTGACTGAAGAGCTGGTGAATATGATTACGGCGCAACGTTCATATCAGGCCAATGCACGAACGATCAAAACACAAGATCAGTTGTTGCAAACCATTGTGAACTTACGTTAATCATTAGCACTGGGTTAAGTCATGGATAGAATGATATATACCGCCATGAGTGGCGCGAAACATATCTTAAAGCAACAAGAAACGGTTGCGCATAATCTTGCGAATGCCACTTCGACAGGCTTTAAATCGCAGATAGACTCGTTTCGCGCTGTTCCAGTGCTCAGCGAGGGCTTGCCCACGCGTGCGTTTGTCGTGGATAACACGGTTGGTAGTGACTTTAAGCCTGGTGTGATTCAAAAAACAGATCGTGATTTAGATGTGGCTATTCAAAACGAGGGCTGGTTTGTGGTTCAACGTTCTGATGGCTCAGAAGGCTATACTCGCAATGGCTCACTGCAACTCAACCAAAATGGTTTATTACAAACTTCTAATGGTATGGCCATTATGGGTGATGGTGGCCCGATCAGCATTCCGCCAGATACAACCTTAACCATTGCCAAAGACGGCACTGTTTCCGCCATCACTGATGGTGCAGTGCCAGGCCCTAGCAACATTCTCGGCAGGCTTAAACTGGTTAACCCAGACAAAGAGAATTTAAAACGTGCTGATGATGGTTTATTTGTCACCAAAGATAGCGTCCCTGCTGCTGCCGATGTCAATGTCACTGTTGTTAACAGCGCGTTAGAAAGCAGCAATGTCAACGTGGTAGAGGCCATGGTCGGGATGATCAGTTTAGCAAGACAATTTGAGACACAAATGAAGATTTTAGAAAACGCTGAGAACAACGCAAACAAAGCTAGCCAGCTTCTGAGTTTGACTTAATACCACTTGCGTTAAGATAAATTCAGTGTTTACGTTTTGGTGCCTAACACCGCACTAAAGTAAGGATAAGGAAAATAACATGATACGTTCGCTATGGATTTCTAAAACTGGTTTAGATGCCCAGCAAACACAGATGGATGTGATTGCCAACAATCTAGCCAATGTCAGTTCAAACGGCTTTAAGCGCTCACGCGCGGTGTTTGAGGACTTGCTCTATCAAACCATTCGCCAGCCTGGTGCACAGTCATCACAACAAACACAATTGCCTTCTGGTCTTCAATTAGGTACTGGTGTTCGTCCAGTAGCTACTGAAAAAATTCATACGCAAGGTAACCTGCAACAAACAGGCAATGAAAAAGACGTTGCGATTCAAGGCAAAGGCTTTTTTCAGGTCTTAATGCCAGATGGTTCTACTGCTTATACACGCGATGGTGCATTTCAAGTGGACAGCCAAGGGCAATTAGTGACTTCGAGCGGCTTTCCGATTCAACCTGCAATTACGATCCCACAGGATGCTGAGACCTTAACGGTTGGTCGTGATGGCACAGTGTCAGTACAAATCGCTGGTGAAACAGCACCTACTCAAGTCGGCACCATGCAATTAGTGACGTTCATCAACAATGCTGGCTTGCAGGCAAAAGGTGAGAACCTGTTTGTTGAAACAACCGCCTCTGGCACAGCCAACACGAATGCACCAGGTCAAAACGGTGCGGGTTTTTTAACACAAGGTTATGTAGAAACCTCTAATGTGAATGTAGTTGAAGAACTAGTGAACATGATTCAAACGCAACGCGCGTATGAAATCAACAGTAAAGCCATTACCACTTCTGATCAAATGCTACAGCGTTTGACACAGATGTAAGTTAACGCAATTGAAGCGTTTTATTTTTAAGTTAGCCTCTTTTGTGATGCACAGAATCTCCCAGAATAGTCAGATTATTTACCATGTTAAGTTTTTTTATGCGCAATAATGATTTACAGCGTGCTTTTTACACACAACGCACGCACCAACATGCCGTAAATAGTACAACTCGTCTATTTTGTGTGCATCACCTTTTATTCTTACTAGCTGCCTTAGCGCTGCTGGCTGGTTGCAGTTTCACCCCGACCAGTGTGGTTGAAGAACCAACAACCGCACGCGCGCCAGAAATCGTCCCGCCAGACAAAAGCTCTGGCGCGATTTATAACAGTCGTAGTTATCGTGGACTCTTTGCAGATCGCAAGCCGCGTAACATTGGTGACATTGTTACTATTAACATTCAAGAGAATACAGTTGCTAATAAGTCAACAGCCAGTGGCGGCAGTAAAGATGGTGATGTTAGCTCTTCTGTCGGAAGCTTTTTGGGCAAAGCTATCCCAGCTGCATCATTTACCACTGAGGCTGAAACCAGCTACTCTGATTCATCCACGGCTAACTCAAGCAACCTGTTCACAGGATCGATTACAGCCACTGTGGTTGAAGTCTTGCCTAATGGTTACTTCCTAGTTAGTGGTGAAAAGCAAATCGCTTTTGATAAAGGAACTGAATACGTGCGATTTTCTGGTGTCGTGAATCCAGACACCATTACGATCGGCAACAATGTCAGCTCAACACAAGTGGCAGATGCCAGAATTGAATATCGCACCTCAGCTAAAATTGACGCAGCAGAAGTAGCAAACGCAGTCGCACGCTTTTTCCTAAGCGTCGGTGTTTTATAAAGGCGTAATGGATGAAATACAATTTGCGCTTAACCACCCTCTTCATCATATTGATCAGCTTGTTCTTAACAACAAGCTTTTTTAGCCTAACTGTACATGCGGAACGCATTAAAGACTTGGCTAATATTCAAGGCGTACGTCAAAATCAGTTAATCGGCTATGGTTTGGTCGTTGGCTTGGATGGCACTGGTGATCAAACCACACAAACGCCATTTACTGTACAAAGCATCATCAGCATGATGCAGCAAATGGGCGTGAGCTTACCGCCAAACACCAACCTGCAATTAAAGAATGTTGCCTCTGTGATGATCACAACCAAGCTGGCTCCTTTTGCACAACCTGGTCAAACAATGGATGTCACTGTGTCATCGATGGGTAATGCCAAGAGTTTACGAGGCGGCACTTTATTAATGACACCGTTAAAGGGTGCTGACGGTCAAATCTATGCGATTGCGCAAGGCAATCTTGTCGTTGGTGGTGTTGGTGCTTCAGCTAACGGCGCGGAGACACAAGTTAATCATCTGAGTGTCGGCCGCATTTCAGATGGCGCAACAGTAGAACGTGCATTACCTAGTAGTATCAACCATCAGGCAGGGTTTAATTTAGAACTTAAAAAGTCTGACTTTTCGACCGCAAATAATGTGGTGAATGCCATTAACCAACGTTTTGGACCGAGTACAGCCTTTGCCCAAGATGGCCGTGTGATTCAAGTCAGGCCACCTGTGAGCCAAAACCGCGTAGCATTTTTAGCTGCATTAGAATCGATGGATGTCACACCAAGCCGTGGTAGTGCCAAAATCATCTTAAATGCGCGTACAGGCTCAGTGGTCATGAATCAATCAGTAACACTGGAAAACTGCGCGGTATCACACGGCAACTTAACAGTCGTGGTTAACACCGACCCAATTATCAGCCAGCCTGGCCCATTGTCAGATGGTCAAACGGTCGTCACCGCTCGCTCTGACATTGAGATCACTAAAGAGCCAGGGCAACTGGTTGAGCTGGGCGGTGGTGCAAACTTATCGGATGTGGTCAAAGCTTTAAATGCCATTGGCGCTACGCCACAGGATTTATTAGCGATCTTACAAGCGATGAAAGCATCAGGCTCTTTACGCGCTGAGCTGGAAGTCATCTAAATCGAGGGATTGCAATGCAGATAAGCGACACACAAGATATTGCATTTGACGCCAAAAGCCTTGATCACCTAAAGCGTGGTGAGAATGCGCAGTCGCCAGAGGCAATCAAAGAAGTTGCAAAACAGTTTGAAGCGCTGTTTATGAACATGCTGCTTAAAAGCATGCGTGCAGCAACCCCTCAAGAAAGTCAATTTGATAACGAACAAACACGCACGTTTACGGCAATGCTGGATCAACAACTTAGCAGCGATCTGGCAGAACGCGGCCTAGGCTTGGCGGATGTATTAGCTAAACAGCTTTCTAAGGGTGTTAACCCAGCGGATGATGCGATGTCTCAAGCAGTAAGCGACCCTGAAATATCGGGCAACGACAAAACTGATGACTCATTGCATAACAACATTAACGCGATGAAGGCGTACATGGCAAATGACTTGTCTAATAGCCAAAATCGCGTGTTGTCAGAAATGGCGGCAAACTTAAAGCTTGGGCAAAACAAACAGATTTCTGAAAACTATCCCGCCTCCTCCAACAAAAAGCTTGTAGGTGTTGATGCTTTTCAACATGAGATGAAAAGCTTTGCAGATATTGCCAGCCAAAGTTCAGGCATTCCTAGTCATTTAATGTTGGGCCAAGCGGCATTAGAAAGTGGTTGGGGAAAACATCAAATCACTGGCCAGGATGGTACAGAAAGTTATAACTTGTTTGGCATTAAGGCAAGCAAAAGCTGGGGCGGCAAAGTAGTTGAGTCTATGACCACAGAATATATCAACGGCATCAAACATAAACGTGTAGAGAAGTTCCGCGCCTATGACAATTATGCTGAGTCATTTAAAGACTTTGCAAACTTGATGCAAAACAGCCCTCGTTACCAGTCAGTATTAACCAATACCAACAATACTGAACGATATGCCAATGCACTGCAGGATGCAGGTTATGCGACTGATCCCAATTATGCTAAAAAACTGGTGAATGTCATTGGCATGATTAACTCAGAGTAATACACAATATTTTTTAAAACCTAACCCCTAAAGGTTTTAACACCCTCTGCCGTAAAGCAATTAAGGGATCTAGTGAGATAGCGTTATGACGAATATATTATCGGTAGGAAAATCCGCACTGAATGCAGCGCAAGTTGGCATTAGTGTGACTGGGCACAATATTGCCAATGCCAATACAGAAGGCTATTCACGCCAGACCATTTCGCAACAAACCAAACCAGCTCAGAATTTTGGCTATGGCTATGTTGGTCAAGGTACTGATGTCACCACCATTGAGCGTGTGTTTAATGAAACGCTTGCCAAACAAATGAATAATAGTTATTCAGTGTACGAAGGTGTTGACACCCACAAGTCTAATCTTGACCAGATTAACACCATGCTTGCCGATTCTGAAGCAGGTCTCAATCCAGCAATGAACGACTTTTTTGCCAGTATTCAGAATCTATCGGCTAATGCCAGTGACATTCCTAGCCGACAAGTGATGTTGTCGAGTTCAAATGCCTTGGCAAACCGTTTAAACAGCATGGGTGATCGTTTAAACAGTTTGCAGCAGGATGTTAGCAATCAAATCACTGGCTATGTTTCCAGCATTAATGGTATTGCTAGTCAGATACAAAGTCTAAATGTCACCATTCAAGATTCCTTGGGTGCAACGGGTACGCCGCCGAATGACCTGATGGATCAACGTGATAACCTGGTAACTGAACTCAGCAAGATGATTAAAACATCTGTGTTGGATGATGGTGCGGGCGGCTACAATGTTTTTGTCGGCAAAGGCTTGCCATTAGTGATCGGTAAAGATCAGTATCAGATGGTTGCGACGCAAAACCCGACCGACCCGACACGGATGGAAGTTGGCTATTCCAGCAAAGGCAAAGTGACCATTTTAGGCGAACAAAGCCTGGACGGTGGAAAACTTGGTGGCCTGATCTCCTTTAGAGAAGAGTCGCTAGACCTCACACAAAACCGTTTGGGCCAGATTGGTTTAGTCCTAGCGCAAAAAATGAATGACCTGCAAGCCGGTGGCTTTGACTTAAACGGTGACGCAGGTACTGACTTGTTTTCAGTGCCAGAACCAACGGTTACAGGACACACAGACAATACTGGTACAGCGATTGTTTCCAGTACGATAGCAGACCCAGATGCGGTGACAAGCAGTGACTATCGTATCAAATACGATGGCACCAATTACAACATCATCCGCTCCGATGATAATAATATCCAGAGCTTTGGGAGTCTGCCACAAACGGTAGATGGCGTTACATTCCAAATTGATTCTGGCACGATGCTGGCTGGCGATGAATTCAAAATCATGCCTACGCATGGTGTCGCTGAAGAATTCAAAGTCGTGATTGATGACCCGAATATGTTGGCCATGGCAGGCAGTGCGACTGGTGGGCCAAGTGACAATGAAAATGGACTGTTAATGGCCAAATTGCAACTCGAAGCTGTGGTGCAAGGGCCAAATGATGCCGTGAATAAAACGACATTTTCCAGTGCGTTTGCTCAACTAACCAGTTTGATTGGTAATCAGGCTAATGAGCTTAGCGTGATTGGCACGGCAGAATCCAGTGCGCTGGATGCTGCGATCAAAAACATGCAATCCGAATCAGGCGTGAATCTTGATGAAGAAGCAGCAAACCTGATTCAATACCAACAAGCCTACCAGGCCGCGGGTAAGATGATGCAGATGGCATCAGAATTGTTTAATGTAATCTTGCAATTAGGCGCGTAAATTTAAAGGGATAATGTTATGCGAGTCAGTACCAACAATATATTTAATGAAGGCATTGCCAGAATCTCTTCTGTACAAAACCAACAGATAAAATTGCAAGAACAACTTTCATCTGGCAAAAAATTCACTTCACCTAAAGATGCGCCGATTGAGGCTGCACGCGCGTTAGAAATTTCTTATCTACAAGAAGTTAACAGCAACTATGCAAACGTGAGAAAAACGGCTGAAACCAACTTGGGCGTGCTTGAAGGCAATTTGGAAAGTGTCACCAACAATATCCTGTCAGCACAGTCTAAACTGGTCGCGTCAGGTAACGGCGCTTTATCGGATAATGAGCGAGAATTCTTGGCCAGCGACTTACGTAATGTCTTAGAAGGACTAGTTGGGTTGGCAAATACACAAGATGCGTCAGGCAAGTATTTATACTCAGGTTACCAAACATCGACTCAAGCATATCAATATAATACTGGTACAAGCAGCTATGATTACCAAGGCTCGACTGGTAAAAACATCGCCATTGAAGTCGCCCCCAATGTCGATATGGAAGTCACTTTTGACGGTCAGCAGGTTTTCCAAAACGGTACCGATATCTTTGCTGAGCTGCAAGACATGATCACTTTACTCGAAACCCCAGTGACAAATGCGACTGAAGCAGCAGCACTCAATGCTGGACGCGAACAAGCGATTGGTGCAATGAAAGCTGGTTTAGACAACGTGCTAAACGTTAGAGCTACTGTGGGTGGTCGTCTTAATCAGATTGAAGAGTTGAATAAATCGAGTGAAGCACTGGATGTTCAATATGCCACTTCATTATCAGATATTCAAGACCTCGACTATGCCAAAGCCTTGTCTGAATATTCTAAAACAGAAGTCATGTTAGAAGCGGCACAAAAAACATTCACCTCAACAGTGAAACTTTCGTTATTTAATTACTTATAACGTCATGACGGCAAACCATTCCTGAAATCAGGGATGGTTTTGACTGATCACTTGCATGCTGGCCATGCCTTTTTGAACTAGGCTTTCAATCGGCTTTAGCATGCCTGGTAGTGAAAGTGCCAAAATCAAAAAGCCCATACTGAGTGTCACAGGGAAGCCCACCCCAAAAATATTCAACTGTGGTGCGGTTCTGGTCAAAATACCTAGTGCCATGTTGATAATCAGCAAGGTGGCAACGGCAGGGAGCGCTAACAGCAAGCCCAGACTAAAGACAGCTTCGCCCCACTCCACGATTTTCATTAAGTTTAATGTCGGTGCGTCTGTCGAAATTGGCAGCGTAATAAAACTTTCGCCCAATGCTGTGATGATGACCAAGTGAACATCCAGACTTAGCATCACCAACATGGTAATAATCACTAGAAACTGCGTCACTGCAGTGGTTTGACCTTGTGACTCTGGGTCAAAAAAGGTGGCAAACCCTAAGCCCATCGACATGGCGATCAACTGCCCTGCGATCTCAATGGCAGCAACAAATAAACGCATACTAAACCCAATCGCCACCCCGATGACCAACTGTTCCATCAACAACAGCAACCCTTGATAAGAAAAGATACTAAACGTAGGCATGGCTGGGAGCATGGGCATGATTGCCAAGGTAATAAACACCCCAAGTCCGATTTTAACGCGCAGAGGCAACGCATTATGACTCAGAATTGGTGCAACGGAGAACACCGCCAAAATACGAGTCAAAGGCCAGAGAAGGTTAATAATCCAGCCTTCAATGACAGCGCTATGGATGGTGACCATCGCTGCAGCCTAATGGGTCATGTTAGGGAAACTGGTAAACACAACGTGCATATAATCTACCAGTGTCGAGATCATAAAGGGTCCTGCGATCAACAGCACCGCAAATACGCCAAGCAGCTTAGGAATAAACGATAATGTTTGTTCATTAATTTGCGTGGCAGCCTGAAAAATACTGACTAGCAAACCAATCGCTAACACTACGAACAATACCGGGCCAGCCACATACAAGGCTATTTGCATGGCATCACGGGCGATCGTCATTACACCTTCTGGGGTCATTCTCTATTCCTTCAGTAAAAGCTCTCTACCAGAGAACCCAAAATCAACTGCCAACCATCTACCAACACAAACAACATCAGTTTAAACGGCAATGCAACAATCACTGGTGACACCATCATCATACCCATCGCCATCAAAATACTGGCAACGACCATATCGATAATCAAGAAAGGAATAAATATCGCAAAGCCAATCTGAAAGGCTGTCTTTAGCTCACTCGTCATATAGGCTGGTACTAGAATACGTAGTGGTACAGACTCAGGACTTTCCATCTCAGGCACCTGCGCCATATTCGCAAATAAGGCCAAATCCTGTTCACGCGTTTGCTTCAACATAAAAGCTTTAAGCGGCTCAGCACCTTTGGTCAACGCATCTTGCAGTGTAATACTGTCCTCTGACAACGGCTTATAGGCCTCTACATAAATTTTATCCAGCACTGGGCTCATCACAAATAGTGTTAGAAATAATGCTAGACCAATCATTACCTGATTGGGTGGCGCTGATTGCGTACCCATTGCCTGCCTTAAAAGCGACAATACAATAATGATTCTGGTAAAGCCTGTCATCATCAGCATGACCGCGGGGATAAACGTCAGTGCAGTAAGCAGGATGAGTGTTTGCAAGCTCAAGGTGTAGTTCTGACCACCACCAGTGGCCGGTGCTGCGTTAATCAGCGGCATACCTTCTGCAAATGTGGTTAATGGTGAACAAGCCAAGCCTGTGAGCAGCAAAAATAATATTGCTGATTTAGATGTCGATAAAAGATGACGCAAGTTATTCACAAAAAAGGCCTATGATTGGGTTTGTTTAGGTTGTTGTGCTGCTTCAAGCACTTGAGAGAATTGTGCATGTGTGCCTGCGTCAACTGTTTGCTCTGTTGTACCTGTTGCACTACCTGCTGGCAAATTGGCAAGTTGTGTCACCTGTCCTGCTGCAACACCCACAACTAACCATCGGTCGGCAACTTCTAGCACCATGACACGTTCACGTGTACCAACACTCACACCATCAACAATGCGGATTGTGTTCTGCTGACCGAGTTTGCCACGCATGGTTTTTTTCATCGCCCAAGCAATGCCAGCCATCACTAACAAAACGATCGCTAAGCCAATGGTCATCCGCATAATACTAGCAGTCGGCGTAATACTGTCAGCAGCAAATAATGGGCTACTAGCAACTAAAACGATACTGAATAAAACAAGACGTTGCATTAATGATTAATCTTTCTAATGCGTTCAGCAGGCGTGATGATATCCGTCAAGCGAATACCAAATTTTTCATTCACCACAACCACCTCACCTTGTGCGATCAAAGTACCATTGACCAGCACATCCATTGGTTCACCAGCCAGACCATCTAGCTCAACTACTGAACCTTGCGCTAACTGTAACAAGTTTTTAATCGAAATTTTGGTGCGACCAAGCTCTACAGTTAACTGAACTGGAATATCCAGAATAAAGTCAATGTCATTCTGGGTGCTTTGTAGCTGATTTTTAGGCGAGAATTCTGTAAATACAGGCGCTTGCTCAACCTCTGACTCTTGCAAAACAGAAGACTCTGCAGCCTCTTGCTCGGCTAATGCATCACCCCAGCCGGCCGCGGCATCATCACCGCCTTCTTCAGCTGCAGCTTGCTCTGCGAGTGCGTCACCCCAGTCGGCCGCGGCATCCTCTTCACCAGCGTTTTCCTCTGCGGCACCTTCGCTTACCTCAGCAGCAGCCTGCTCAGCCATTGCAGCACCCCAATCATCGTCAGCTGCAGTTTCTTCGGCGTTACTTTCCTCTTCAGCCATGCGGCTCTCCTTCTTCCTGCCCCAGGTCATTGACTCTTAGGAGCTTTTCAACTTTTAAGGCATATTGCCCATTAAACACACCATATTTACATTCCATCACAGGCATATTATCGACGGTCGCTTCAACGGTATCGCTAATATTCAGAGGAATGATGTCATCTACTTTGAAATTCAATACACTTCGCAAGTCAGTTGGTTTTTGCGCAAGCCTGGTGACCAACTCAACTTCTGCTATTTGTACCTGTTGTGCCAGCTGCTTGGCCCATTGCTTATCTGTTGCCGTTTCCTCTGGTTGCATAGTAGAGCCTAAAATATCTCTTAGTGGCTCAATCATGGTGTAAGGGAAACAGATATGCATCTCTGCAGCGTGATCGCCCAACTCAAGCTTAAATGAAGTGGACGCGACTACTTCATTGGGTGTTGCAATACTGACAAACTGCAGATTCATTTCTGAACGAATATGCTCAACATTAATTTCATGTACAGGTGCCCAGGCCTGCATGTATGACTCATAAATAATATCCAGAATACGCGTAATAATACGCTGCTCTGTCGCAGTAAAGTCACGCCCTTCTACCCGCGTATGGAATCTACCATCCCCGCCAAACATGGTGTCGATAATTAAAAACACCAATGTCGGGTCAAGTATGAATAATGCTGTGCCCCGCAAAGGGTGCATGTGAACCAGATTAAGATTGGTTGGTACAATGACATTGCGTACAAAGTCACTGTATTTTGAGATCTTGGTTGGCTTGACATGTACCTCAAGACCACGGCGCAGGAAGTTAAACAGATTGTCACGGCACATTCTGCCAAAACGTTCGTTAATGACTTCCAACGTAGGCATTCGCCCACGTACAATCCGCTCATCTTTTGCCAGATCATAGTCGACTGGGCCGTCAATTTCTTCGACGACATCATCATCGCCATCCTGGTCAACGCCGACGCCCTTTAATAAGGCATCGACTTCATCCTGTGATAAAAACTTATCGTCCATTCTTTACGACCAACAATTATGCTTTGTGTTATGCGTGCTTACTGAATCACAAAACTCGTAAAGAATGCGCCCGTAATTTTAAGTGGACGGCTATACTTTTTGAATGGCTCATGCAAAATTTCCATAATTTCTTCAATTAGCAACTCTTTACCTTCAAGGTCTGAAATCTCATTAGCTTCTTTGCTGCCAAGCAACAACAATAAACGGCTGCGAATAGCAGGCATGTGTGTTTCAACTTTTGCCTTAGCTTTCTCATCTTTAACCTGCAAGGTTAGGTTTAACTGCAAAAAGCGTTCATCTGGATCCGGTTGTAGGTTTACCGTAAAAGTTTCCAGCTCGACGAAAATTGGATCACACCCGTGCTCATCTTCACACTCTTCCTCGTCTTCCTCTTCCTCATCATGATCTTCACCATGTTCACCTTCTCCATGCTCACCTTTGGCATGTTTCTCCGCACTAGGGTCAGGTTTCAAGAAAAAGTAAGCACCGCCACCACCAATGCCCAGCATCACAATGGCAACAATGATTAATACAATCAGGTTTTTTTTGCCTCCACCTTTGCTACCTTCATCTTTTGCTTCACCTGCTTTTGGGTCACTCGCCATCTCTTACTCCATTTCTGTGTGATGCCCGTCTATTCTCAAGGCAAAACAATTACTTAAATTAAACTGATACTGCTATTATCGAAAAAAACCCGCTGACAGGATGGTCAAATAAAAAGGGAAAAACAGCGTTAGATTCAAACATCTTGAAAATAAAAAAAGCCTGTTGCTAAGCAGCAGGCTTTTGATCATAAAAGCTTAACGATATGGTTGGTTAGGCAAAGGTATCTACCAGGCCATTATTACTTGACTGTACTTTTGTGCTAACAACTGCTTCTTCAGGAACAGCCTCTGATGCCACCTGATTGCCACCGCTTCGTTTTGATCCACTGGCAAAGCCTTCTTGTTGATTTGGCTGATTAAAACGCTGACCATCGTTCACATTCGCCTCACCCAATGAAATGCCTGCCTCATCCATTTTTTCACGCAGATAATCCATACCGTCTTCTAATGCCTGCCGCACGTCTTCATTATCAGAGATAAAAGTCGTGTTGGCTTTTTCATCATTGACTTCAATAACCACTTGTAATGGGCCAAGCTCTGGTGGATTCAAACTCAGACGTGCTGTTTGTTCACTGGCACCAACCATATACATTACTTTTTGGCTGATAGCCTGATTCCAACCTGACTTGCCAGGATATGCATAAATTTGATTGCTGCTGCCCATTGGCGCAGCTGCCATAACATTGCTTGATTGAAATGCTGCATTAACACCGATTGTCGTTTGTGTTGACGCTACTGGCACAGGTGTTTCCGCTGCCTTATTAACCGCTGCTTTTAGCTCGTCGGCTTTAAATGACTCAGCTTGCACGGGGCGTTGTGCAGCAGGTTTTACTGTCGCTGCCTGTATGTGCATTGTTTGAATAAAGTCAGTGGCACGGTCACTTCTAGGAATCGCTTCCGTCGCTAGGCCGCCACGTTCACTTAGGCCCTCTTTAGCCATTGCAGACCTAAGCTGACCAGCAGACATGTCTTTTTGCAACTGTTTGGCCTGATGGCGTTTTGCCAACGCTGCCTTTTGTAACTCTGCGATTGCGCTGTGCTTCGGCGTGCGTTTAGCTTCGGCAACATCCTTTACACCAGCTTCTGCCAGCAGTTGGATATCATCAGCAGCTTCATCTGTGACTGGAACAGCTGATTTAACTTGTGTTTGATCAGTTGTTTTGAGTAACTGCTTCTCAGCACTTTTGATCATTTTTTCCGCACCAGGCGCTTGATCCAATGCATGGCGGACGGGTATTTGTTCTTCCGTACTCACTTTTGTCGCACGGTTATCTACTGGCACATGTGCTAGCTGAGCAGTATGCGGTTGCGCTATTTTTGTCTGCGCTTTGACATCGACTTGCTCTGGACTCTGTTCTTCAGCCAGTTGCGCTTCACCATCAACAGCTTTCTTAAGCGGCTTAGCAGTGACTGGTTGAGGCGCTAATGCTTTGATAGCTACGTCTTCGTTCTCTACTACTTTTTCAGCATCCTGCTTTAAGCTTGTTGCTTTTTCTACCTGGTGACGATGTAACTTACTACTCAGCTTAGCGCCTTTTGGTTGCGGAGATTGCTTATTGAGTTCTGCATGCTTAGGGGTTGCTTGTTCTGATAATTTGGTATCTGGTTTAACGTCTTGCTTTACCAAGTTAGAAGCGTCTTCAACTTTTGTGCTTGGCTTTGGGTCACCCTTAACATTGATTTTTTCATTAGTGATAGGTTGTTTGGCAGTAGCATGTTTGTGTTGAGCCGTCTTAAGTTCTGTATGGGCCGATGGAGCCTCGGCAACACCTTCTTCAACAAGCTCAGGCTCAGTAGAAACAGCCTCTTTAGGTGACGCTTTGATCGTTGCCTCAGTTTTCGCTTGTTTTGATTCTTTAGGAGATTTTTCACTCACTTTATTTTGCTGTTTATTCGCGACTTGTTTTTTGTCCTGCGTGCGACGCTCTTGCACTTGCTTATCCAGTATGGCTTGAAAATCTTTCTGACCACTAGCTTCTTCACCTTGTTGTTGAGGCTTCTGCTGATTCACTGACAGCGATTGATTCTTTACAGGCTTAGCAGGTTCAGTCAGTTTGATTGGCTCAACAAGGTCTTTCATCATAAGCTCCAGTGATTGTGTTACAAAAAACGTCTATTAATCAAATAATAGTTTAGCGCTTGCGCCCTGTGATTAAACCCTAGATAAGGGCAATAATAAGCCCGTTTATTAGCTTAAATTTACCCTTTGAAGAATATGGTTTTGCATACTTATTACTGCGGGTGAATAATTAGGATTAATTAACCGTCGTGTTACGCATTGCGCGCATAGCGAATTCATCCATCATTTTTTGATCGCGTTTAAGCTCAGCTTTAACTTTGGCTTTATCAGCACGCTCGATCAACACGTCATAGGATAATTTTTTTTTCTGTCTGGCTTGAAGATTACTTCGATATACCGCCATTTCAGCTTCAGCCATCTCGACTACTTGTGCCTGTGTAGCCAAGGCTTCATCAAGCTTACCGATGAAATTTTGATAGTTTTGTAGTGTTTCGATAGTCAGACCCTTCTCCATCGACTGTTGCAGATTGTCTTCATATCCTTGCTTATATTCAGCAAGCACTTTTGCCTGATTCTTTGCGTCTTCAACCTTCTTTAACGCCTGCGCGAACTCTTTCTGGGCAGCGTCAACGGCTTGGACGGTTTTCTGTTGTAGCAGCAGTAATGCTGCGCGGTTTTGAAATGCCATGTGTTACTTTCTTCTTACTTAACTTGCAAGGTTATTTTGCTTTATGTCAGAGGGAGCCCTGTCAGCACAATTTCTAGCTGCTGCAAGCTGTCTTCCATCCCTGATCTTTCAAAAATATCCTGTTGTAAGAATTGTTGCACACTGTCATGTCGTTCAATGGCTTGATCAAGCGTTGGATTACTGCCCGATTCATAAGCACCGACATTGATCAAATCAATACTGCGCATATACGCAGAATTTAGCTGTTTAAGCTTGCGTGCACGTTTTTGATGTTCATGGTCTGTGATGTTGTGCATGGCACGGCTGATTGACTGTTCCACATCAATGGCTGGGTAATGGCCGCTCTCAGCCAGCGTACGACTCAAGACTATATGACCATCCAGAATCGCGCGTGCAGAGTCGGCAATCGGATCTTGCTGATCATCACCTTCTGTTAATACAGTATAAAAAGCGGTAATAGAACCACCTCCACGCATACCGTTACCTGTGCGTTCAACTAAAGCTGGTAGCTTTGCAAACACTGAAGGTGGATAACCTTTGGTTGCAGGCGGTTCGCCAATCGCCAACGCAATTTCACGCTGTGCCATGGCATAACGGGTTAATGAGTCCATAATCAGTAAGACATTCTTACCTTCATCACGAAACTTCTCCGCGATCGTGGTCGCATAACTCGCGCCTTGCAATCGCATGAGCGCAGAAGCATCGGCTGGGGCTGCCACCACCACCGAACGGGCTAATCCTTCTTCACCCAAAATCTGTTCGATAAACTCTTTTACTTCGCGGCCACGTTCACCGATTAAGCCAACAACAATGACATCCGCGGTCGTATAGCGTGCCATCATGCCTAACAGGACACTTTTACCAACGCCTGAACCGGCAAACAAGCCCATACGCTGGCCGCGGCCAACGGTCATCATACTGTTAATCGCACGCACACCAACATCCAATGTTTCTTCAATCGGTGCACGATTCAACGGGTTCAACGGTCGTGCATTCAGCGGTGCCGAGTTAACTGACTTGATTTTCCCCATGTCATCCAATGGATTGCCAGCTGCATCCACGACACGACCTAATAAAGACATCCCAACAGGCAAATGTCTGGCGCGGTCTGTGACGCGCCTTCTAGGTGGACGACTATAATGTGGTTTGGGCAAGGCATCGGCAATGGATAATGCAAAGACTGTTGCTCCTGGCACTACGCCATCAACGCTGCTTTGCGGCATGAGCAACATACGCTCACCATCAAAACCGACAACTTCTGCCTCAACACGGCGACCTTCTGGCAAAGGGATAAAACAGGCACTGCCAATGGGTAATTGAATGCCTACGGCTTCCATAATCAAACCAGTCAGTTTGGTAATTCTGCCAGCGACTTCAAGTGGCTCAACAATACGGAGAATTTCTTTGCAGTCGCGAACATGATCATGCCAACGCTGCATATGCAGGTTATTGTATTTAGGCGGAGAAACGAAGATGTTTTGTTTGGCTAACCCTTCTGTTTCCGTATTGCTTTGCATTATCTCTTCCACGGAATCTGTTTGGATAATGCTTCGCTGATGCGCTTCCAGCGTATCTGGTTGGTAGCATCGATTCTATTCGCGCCTGTTTCAACAATACAGCCACCGCTCTCGATATGCGATTCTTCCTGAATTACCCAGCCTTCATTTTGTAGCTCATCACCTAGATGCTTTCTAATAACCTCTGCATCTTCAATATTCAGCAGCAATCTGGCAGGCTTTTCTACGGTTGGTAGATAATGCATTGCATCGGTAATAATGGGCAATATGGCGTTTTCATCATGCTGCATTGCTTGCTTTGTCATCGCTTGTGCAATATCTAACGCCAAGCTCAACACATCATCAGCAATTTGTTCATCCATAGTTTGTAAGGATTGTTGGAAATGGCTAGAAACTGCACGTAAAGTATCGCATTCTTCATCAACTTCTGACCTTGCGTTGTCTAGGCCAACCACAAAACCATCTTGCATACCTTTTGCGTAGCCTTTGCTATAACCAGTCTGTTGAGCATCTTCATACAGTTTGGCAGCTTTGGCTTTGATGATTTCATCATCTTTACGCATGCGGCGTTCATTTTCAGTCTCTTCGCCAAACGAAGCCATTTCCCAGCGTTCGTAAGCAGTTTTTTGTCCTTGGGGGGTGTTACTTTTTGTCATACTAACCACAAACGATTAAACGTACTCATCATCGCCACCACGGCCAGGCATTTGAATCTGACCTTCGTCGGCCAAACGACGAACAATATTAAGAATTTCTTTTTGTTGCATCTCTACATCTGACAACTTCATCGGGCCACTGGCCTCTAGATCTTCGCGCATCATCTCTGCTGCACGCGAAGACATATTATTAAAGATTTTATCTTTCAACCCATCAGAAGCGGCTTTTAGAGCCGTGATCAATGTATCTGACTGCACTTCACGCAAGATTGTCTGGATATCACGGTCATCCATTTGCACAACATCATCAAAGACAAACATTTTGTCCATAATCGCCTGCGCCATAAACTCATCATGACCTTGAATGCCTTCCATGATCACAGTTTCATGGTCACCATTAATAAAGTTCATGATTTCTGCGGCAGTTTCAATACCACCCATACTTTGTTTTTTGACATTTTCATTGTTTGACAACAACTTATCCATCACATCGTTAAGCTCTTGAATCGCAACAGGTTTTACACCATCAAGCGTCGCAATACGCAGCATTACATCTTGCTTTAATCGGTCGGTAAAATGTGTCACGATTTCTGCCGACTGGTCAGGGTCAAGATAAACCAGAATGGTAGCAATGATTTGCGGGTGCTCGTGTTTGATAAATTCGGCAACCGTCTCAGCATCCATCCATTTAAGGCTTTCAATACCCGAGGAATCAGTATTGGTCAGAATTTTATTGAGGATGTTTGAGGCTTTGTCTTCCCCCAGTGCTTTATTCATCACATCGCGAATAAACTCATCGGAATCCAGACCAAAATCACTACTTTTTTCTATCTCACGCAAAAAATCATAAATGGCGCTGTCGACGTCTTCTTTCGGCACTGCTTTTAAGCTGGCCATCGTTGTGCCAAGCTTTTGCACTTCTTTAGGTGACAAATACTTCATGATCTCGGCTGCTTCATCAGAACCGAGCGCTAGCATCAATATGGCACTTTTAGTGAGTGTATCCTCAGCCATTTTCTGTCCATTCTGCGACTACATTGGCCACCAACCGAGGGTTTTCGCCAGCAATACGTCTAGCTAGATTTAGATTTTTTTGTGAATCGGATAAGTCGGCTAGCTTTTTAGGAATTGGCTTACCATCATCATCCAACAAAGGGTTGCCAGAGTCATCGACTTCTACGACAGAACTTAGGTCGACCCTGTCTTCTAACATTGCCTGCTCTTCACCTTCTAACATTGGCGGTTCAGGCTCGGCGGTCAACTTTAGCACTAATGGCTTAACCGCTTTTAGATAAATCATCAGCAAAACAATTAAACCGACCAAGGTACGTAAGCCATCTTTGGCATACTCAATCACCATCGGGTTCTGCCAAAGCGGTACTGCTTGGATCTCTGCTGGTTTATCTTGTACAAAAGCAGAATTCACAACACTCAGCGCATCTCCACGCGCCTCGCTAAAGCCCATTGCCTGTCTAGCCAAGTCGATGATTTGTGTTTTTTCAGCATCATTAAGCGGACGATAAGTGATATTGCCATCTTTATCTGTCTCTTGAATATTGTTAACCACTACCGCCACATTTAGGCGCTTGATACCGCCCATGTTCTGCTTCACATAACGTACTGTTTTATCCACTTCAAAATTAGTTGTCGAGTTCTTTTGTGAATTCACAGGTACGCTATTGCCAGCAGTATTGTTTGGCTGAGCGCCACCTTGTATCGGTGCACGTGCATCTTCTGGCGGTTGGTTTGATAAGGCACCTGGAACACCACCAGCTTCTAAGGTATTAGCAGTTTGTGATTCGTTGGTTTGCTGGCTGCGAATTGCTGCATTGTTTGGATTCTGATTAGGCTTATACACTTCTGCCGCTTCATCAACACTGGAGAAATCCACTTCGGCTGTTGCTTGTGCACGTACATTTTTGGCGCCAACAATCGGCGCGATGATGCTTTCAACACGCTCAATAATGCCGCGTTGTATTTCCTCAACATATTTTAATTGTGATGGGTCAAGGTTATTACGGCCTTTTTTATTGGCCATATCAGACAAGAGATTGCCGTTTTGATCAACAACAGTGACGTTCTTTGCTGGCAAGTTTGGCACACTGCTAGCAACCAAATGCACTATCGCACCCACTTGTTGTGGCCCTACTGTACGTCCACCGCGCAGGTGTAAAATCACAGAAGCAGTTGGACTCTTTTTATCACGAATAAAGACAGAGGACTTTGGAATCGCCAAGTGCATCCTTGCACTTTCGACAACATCAATGCTTTGAATGCTACGCTCGAGCTCACCTTCTAGTGCACGTTGGAAGTTGACTTGTTCAATAAACTGAGAAACGCCGAATTTTTGATTTTCTAGTAATTCAAAGCCACTGTTACCTCCTTTGGGTAACCCTTCACTAGCAAGTTTGAGACGTGCATGATGCACTTCTGAGGCAGGCACCATGATGGCACCACTATTGTCGTTGAACTTGTAGGGGATATTCATTTTTTCCAGTGCGGCCACTATTGCACCACCATCCTGGTCAGAATAGTTGGATAACAGCACTCGATAATCTGGCTGCTGGGACCATAACCAAAACACCACCATAAAGGCAATTAAAATCGCAATCGCCACCACAACCATAAACTTATTGCCTAGCTGCGCGATAAAACCTGGCACACCCTCGGTGGCGGCTTCAGCCGTGATTACTGGGGCTGAACCCTGTTGTTCCATTGCCAATTCATTTTCTGCTGCCATGAATTACCTTTTTTACGCTTTCTTATTTGTTTTATATTCAATTATTACTGTATGCAATGCACTTAAAACATGCGCATTCTTACAAACCATAGCAGCCATTATGCCGAGTTTTCGACAGGTTCATTTACAGGAATAAAGCAACAATCGTGATCTTATTTGCATAAGGTTTAGTGCGCTAGAGTGCTAAATTATTGCTTAATAAGAAACAGCCAATACAAGCTGTCACCTCGTTTATATTTGGTTCATAACATATGGAGATTGGTCATGAAGACATCAGGCATTGATGCTGGTCAAATTCAAGCCATGCTGGCACAAATGCGCAAAGCGGCCCAAGGCCCCAATGCGGATCAAACGTTTGAGATTGCAAAATCTTCGCAATCACCTGTTACGCCTGATAAAAGTGGAACACAACCATCTCAAAAGGTGGATTTTGGCGATGTGCTTAAACAGTCCTTAGATCAGGTAAATCAACTACAACAAACTTCTAAGCAAATGAGTAAAGAGTTTGCCATGGGGGATGATTCTGTTGATCTAGCAGATGTGATGATTGCTGGGCAAAAAGCCAGTATTGGGTTTCAGGCAACAGTTCAAGTGAGAAACAAGCTGGTACAAGCCTATACAGAAATGATGAATATGCAGGTTTAATTAAACCTCGCTTTCCTCTACACTATCTGGTTCAAACGGCGGCAACGGATCTGGCTGCAAGCCGTTTTCCAGCTGATACAACCAGGCCAGAATTTCTGCAATGGCCTGATACAAGTTTGGTGGTATATGATCATCAAGATCCACTTGCATTAACAAGGCCACCAATTCCTTCGACTCGTGCACAAACACCTCATTTTCTTTAGCCAATGCAATGATTTGCTCAGCTACTCTGCCATTACCTTTGGCGACCACCTGCGGTGCCACTTCACCCTGGTCGTAAGCCAGTGCTATCGCTTGGCGATTTAACAGGGTTGGTGATTTTGTCGTTTGCTCTGACATGAAGTTAACCTGGTGTCACGTGCCTAATGCCAGACTCATCATCCAATGAGGAATGCTGAGGTATCGATTCAATCGACAACTGTGATAGGGTTTTCACATGACCTAATAATGCTGTCTGCAACCGCGCTTGTTGTGATTGCATGACTGTACGTGTGTCTGCCTCTGCTGCCTGTAGCTGCACGGCCAACTGCTCACCTTGCATTCGCAACTTCACAGCCACGTCACCTAGCAGAGGTAAATGCAGTGACAAAGTAGACTCTACGGGTGTATTTTCAGCTTCTTGGCTTGTTTCTTGTTCAGCTTGTCCTTCATCTTCTGACACGGGTGCGATATCCAACTGCATCACCTGACCAGGCCATATCTCACCAGACCAACTGAATTTTTGCGACTCTAATAAAGATAGCTGTTGAGAGACCAACGTTGGTAATAATTGTTTTTGAGCATTTTGTGGCTCTTGCATCAAGCTATCTAGGCTCTGCTCACCTTGTGCCAATGCCTGCAAATGCGACTCATAAAACAAGCCTGTTTTGCTGACGGACTGCTTTAAGGCTTGCGCTGTCGCAGCGACTAATAAAGGGTTTTGTGTAACGACTTCTTGTGCTTGATAGCGTGCTGTAGCGCCTTGTGCTTGCTGCAGAAATTTTGCAATCAGTTTGCCCGTATGGCTTATTTTGGCCTGATCGTTCAGCTCGCCTGCCGCCTGATCGAGTAAAAAAGTTGGCACTGGCGAAGCTTGAATAAAACGTAATGCTAGCGTTTGCCCAGGCTTAGCACCCTGCCCCAACTGCATTTTTAATAGCTGCTGATCCACTTTTACCAAGTGGGTGTTTTGATCAACTTTTTCCTGAATTTTGGCCTGATAAACCTGACCAATGATAAAGTTTTTGGCGTTGGAAGCTTGTTCTTGTGTGCTACTGCCAATACGCTCAACGCCTAACACAGGCAACACTTTGGCGACGGGGTTGACGCCAGATTGTGATTGCCCTGTCATGTTAGCTGGCAGCATAATCCATTAGCGTACAGTGCGTACGCTCCTTAAATACTTATGTCTGATACTTAGCAATCAGGCGCTGACTTTTTTCCAGGCTGATTGGCGTAGGTGTGGATTTTAAGGCATCTGAGCCTGGCTTATTCAAGTTCAACATACCTTCAAGTTTTTTCATCCATGGCGAAACCAGTTCACGGATTTGACGGTCGTCATCTAAAATTTTCTTGATATAAGCGGCTTTAATTTTTCCAAAAGCTTGGCCTACTGGACGTACTGACTCTAATTGAATCAAGGTGTCACGATAACCAGCACAGTCTTTTTCCAGTGTGACTAATAAGTCCCAATCCTGATCTTGTGCCGCTGCCAGCATTTGGCTGGTGGTAGCTGAAATATTTTTATAGTAATCAAGTGCGGTCTTGGCTGCCATTTAAGTCGCTCCTAATTTAACTTCTGTACGCCCATTAATCGCTTTACGTTCTTTTGAATTTGGTTGCTTACTAATTGCATACCAAGCTGAACGCAAGTCTAATAATAGATCAACAACTTCTTGTACTGGTTCCGCTTGCATTTTAATATTGGCAAAATACAAACGGTCTGTCATATAGCGGTACATGGCATCTAGATTTTCTGCCAATTCACCACCAGCTTTTTTATCTAGGCTGGAGCGTAAACCACTCTCAATAATCAGAATCGCTTTTGTCAGTGCTGCACCTTTTTTCTCGGCATCATGCTGATCAATGCTGTAGATTGCTGACTTGCATGACTTAATCGCACCATCATACAAAAGCACCACTAACTCCAGCGGGCTGGCTGCCGCGACGCTAGTTTCTACGTCGATATTTTCATAGGTTTTTGCTGGATTTTGATTCATCCCAAGCATGTTGTTATCTCCTAAAATTAAGCTAGTACCATCAGTACTACACTTAACTACGTCATTCCACGCAATTTATTTAATCATTTAACATTTGAATAGCGCTGTAAATTACCAGTACTTTCTCATTAGCCTACTAAGAAAGCAGCGCTAGCTGTTGTGTTAAAAAACTACTAGTTGTCGACATGCTAGCAATCAATGTATCAAGTCTTGAAAACTGGCTTCTATACCGAGCCTCAATCGTTTCAAGACGTAATTCTAAACGCTCTGTTTGGCTTTCCAAGGATTCAATAGAGCTGTTAAAGCCTTCGGTTTTCGCTTCCAAAATACCCTCATCATCTAGCAGGTCTTCAATAAACGCGTCCAGTTTGGCTGCGTAGCCTTGTGTGTAAGTCACCGTGCCTCTTGACCCTAGAGAACCTCCACCAATCAAGAGCTCAAGCCCTTCACTATCATCACCAAACGCACCAATTAAAGAGTTCTCTGAGCCAGTCGCACCAACACCATTAATCGTACCTTCATAGTTGTTAGAGCTATTGCCAATCTTAGTCACAGTTACATCATAGGTACCTTCGACTGTACTTGAATTGGCACCGACAAAACTGATTAATGGATCTGAAGCTTCAGCGTGTCCTGCAAATAGTTTTTTAATATCATCAAAATTGGAATCAATGACACTTTCTAGCTTAGTACTATCTAATGCTAATGTACCATCCTGTTGAAAAGTCACGCCTATTTGCGTTAATGAGTCAATTGAACTGCCATTGGCAATCGTGTCTGTCATCATGGTTTTGAGTTTAAATACCATGTTTCTGACCGCTGAATCGCCCAGTAACTCGCCATTATTGTCAGAGTTTTCTGTGTCCACTTTAGTCAAGTTGCGCAAACTGTTGTTTAGCTCATTATAAGCATCAACGAATTCTGTCACTGACTCAGTGATCTTTTCATTATCACTACTGATACCCATGGAAATCGTTTCATCAGTAGCAGTGGTTTTCAATAAATTGAGGGTTACCCCTGAAATTGCGTCATCGATTTTGTTACTCGACTTCACAATATCGATACCATCAATCGTGAGTTCTGCATCCAATGCTGGCTGCATTTGCAACATATTCTTACCCGCACCTGATGTAGCTGTCGGGTCAAATGCCAGTTGTGATAATCCTGAAGCATCTGTGTTATTACCATCGTCATCTGTAGTGGTAATTTTTAAGCTGTTGACCGTACCGCTGTCTTTGGAAGTAATCACCAAACGATTTGCGGTACCATCATTAATAATCGTAGCGCTGACACTTTCATCAGCTGCGTTAATAGCATCGCGTATGCCAGATAAGGTATTGTTTGAACTATCAATCGTGATTGAAATGTCATCTTTGTCTGCGTTAGCAGTAAAGGTGTTGCCAGTTGAGTCATAAGTACCAAAAGACAATGTTAAGGTGCCTGAACCAACTGTATCGGCAATAGTAGAAAAGCCATTAGAAGCTAGTTTTTGCGACTTAGCGAGTTGGCTAACAGTAAGATCATAATTACCATTCACAGCAGTACCATCTGTTGTGGCGGTAAAAACGTCTTCATCAGATATAGAAACAGCCTGCGCGCTAAATTTGCTGGCAGACGAGAGTGCTTGCACTTTTTCCTGAAACGACGAAAGCCCACTTTTGAGCGTGCCATAAGCGGAAATTTTAGATCGGTAGTCACCGATATCTGAGTTGACTTGTTCGAGTGGTCTTTGCTCAATGCTCATCAACCCAGACACGATGCTTTCTACATCCAGCCCTGAACCGATACCTGCTGAGGAAATCGCCATACTGTACCTCTACTTGTTACATGTTGTTTAAATACTTAATCATTTCAATCTTAATACGTTTTAATTTAAGCAGTTTGACGGATTACAAGACCTTGCAGTTTGTCTAGTGTTTTAGAAAAAGCCAGTGCTTCTTCATTTGGCATTTGACGAATCACTTCTTTTGATTCTTTATCAATCACTCTGACTACTGTTTTGTCTGTCTCTTCATCAATTTCAAACTCTACGGTTTGTAGCGCTGGCGCGACTGTCTCGTTTAGTTTTTTCACTGCATCTTGCAAAGCGGTTTTATCCACTGGGGGCTGTTTCACCGCTTGTTTAACTGCCTGTTGGCTAGCATCAGGTTTTTGGGCCTTTTGCGCATTGTTTGCTTTAGACAACGCACTAGAACCGTTTGCATTTTGCAATGCACTCGGTCTGATACCACCACCATAAGCACTATTAATTGAGTTAAACATGATAATCTCCTTATCAAAGGCCTACAGAGTCTGCGCAAACTCTGTAGGCTTAACGCTATTGCTATCCTATTAACGTAAGAGTGATAATACGCCGTTAGGTAACTGGTTGGCTTGAGCCAACATCGCTGTACTTGCTTGTTGTAGAATCTGACCACGTGTCAAGTTCGCTGTCTCTTGTGCATAATCAGCGTCCATGATGCGTGATTTAGAGGCCTGAGTGTTTTCCACACTGACTTCCAGATTACCAATCACAGATTCAAAACGGTTTTGTGTCGCACCTAATACCGCACGGTTTGAGTTAATTGAAGATAATGCTGAATCAATTGCACTAATTGCGTTAGTTGCGCCAGAAGCTGTCGATACGTTTGATGACAAGCTTGCTTGCGTTGAAACAGAAGTTGAAGCCAGTGTATCTGTTGAGGCAGCACCCACTTGGAATGTTGTTGCAGCAAATACATCTTGACCATTAAATTTAGTACCACTTAATCGGTTAATCTCTTTGTTCAACTCTTGGAACTCTTTGTCTAAGTTACCGCGGTCAGTTGAGCTGTTTGAACCATTGGCTGCTTGCACTGCTAGCTCACGCATACGTTGTAATGCATCAGTTTGCTTTTGCATCGCGCCTTCAGCAGTTTGTGACATTGAGATCGCATCGTTTGCGTTACGAATACCGACCATGTCGCCACGTGCTTTTGAATCCAGAGATGTTGCAATTGCTAAACCAGCCGCATCATCTTTAGCAGAGTTAATTCTCATACCTGATGATAAGCGTTGGATCGCTGTGTTTAATGAACTTTGTGATGCGTTCAGTGAACGTTGTGCATTAATCGATGCAACATTTGTGTTAATGACTTGTGCCATGATAAATCTCCTAAATATACTTGTTAGCCAAAATCGGCTGAATAATGTTCGGCATTTGAAGCAATTGCTTCTACCGTTAATACATCTATCGGAAGGCTTTATAAAAAATTTAGGCTTTTTATGAAAAAAGTTTTATTTTTTTATTCAAAGCAACTTTTATGCTTTGCACATCGCAACTGATGTATCGTTTGTATTCATTGTCGGCAGCTTCTAGCTAGACTTTAGGAGTGTGTGACCTTTCTGTAGCAATCTCTCATATATTTAGGTTAAAACCGCAAACTAAGCCACAAAACACTGGCTTTTAAGCGGTGCTTTTAACCGTACAAAACTTTAGATATAGTGCCACAAGAAGCAAATATTGATTGAACAGATAAAAACAGGAAATATGACCTTGTTAGTGCAACAAAGTTTAATGGGTATCAACAACTGCAAACGAGCGATTGCTCTTGCGCTTTAACCAACGCTGCCAAATTTCACGCAGCGCTTTAGCAAAGGCTTTCGCTTGCAGTGGTGCGTCCATGAGTGCGGACTGTTCAAACTGAGGCCTTAATACCTGCCGAATCTCTGACAGTGCGTCTAGGTGACTATCATAATGCACAGCATTAGCCACCACGGCCTCCCAATCATTACCAACCATGGTTTTAAGGCCAAGGTGTGACATCACAGCCATTGCACCACGCCCGGTTAAAGCAGCTGTGGACTCGCAAAGTGTCGGCACGCCCATCCAGGCTGCATGCAGTGCCGGTGTAATCCCGCTGGAAGGAAAAGTATCCAAGGCCAAATCCACCTGATGGTGCAAAGCCAGGTATGCATTTAAGTCTTGACGTGGCGCAAAACTGATTCGGTTTGGGTGAACGCCATGTTCAATAAACGCAGTTTTAAAATGCGCCTCGGTTGTTTTATCTGTCACGCCACCCATTAATAATATTGCATTCGGCAAAGTCCTGAGCAGGCTGGCCCAGCGCGCAATCGTTGCAGGACTGACCTTGCTGGCACGATGAAAACTACCAAAGGTCAAATATCCATTATTTAAAGCTGGCAAGCTGTTGACCGTGGGTGCCGATGCTGCAGGTTTAAATAACGCATTCACTGGCAACTGCACTAGTCTTTCTATAAATACTTGATCCAATAATTGCGGCGGCGCCAAGTACGGATCGCAAAAATAATAATCCATTGCCTTCAAGCCGGTCGTCGCCAGATACCCAAACCAAGAAATTTGTATCGGGGCAGGCTTTCGTGCAAACACTGGCAGGCGATTATCAGCGGTATGGCCAGACAAGTCGATCAATACATCAATGTCATCCTGGCGGATTTGCTTATGTAATGCAGTGTCTGAAAGCTCGGAGACTTGTAACCAATGAGAAAACTTCTTTTTAAAACGCTGAGTAATCTCATCAACGATCGTTTGATTATAATATGCGTATAGCTCGAAGCTTTTATCGAGTGACAGTTCATTTAATAAAGGTTCAAAGCAATAAGCTACTGAGTGATCTCTAAAATCAGCTGATACAAAGCCAACTTTTAAAACACGGTCAGGATTGCTGGGTTTTTGGTGTACAGGCCAATGTTTAATATAAGGTGTTTCAAACTGCTTACCAAAAGCCTGATGTGCCTTAAATAAAGCTTTGGCATCCGTTTGTGTGTGAGATAGGCAAAATAATAAGTTGCTGTGGCATTCTGCATAGTCAGGCATACGTTTGAGTGCTTGATTAAAGTGCTCAATGCCTGCTTCAATATTCCCAGCATCTTTTTCAACAATGCCGAGGTTGTTAAGGGCTGCAACATTATTGGGTGATAATTGTATCGCTTGCACAAATGCCTGCTTAGCCCCTGCTAAATCGCCCTCACCTTTTAGCACTAATCCATAATAGCAATGCTCTTGTGCGTCATTGTTATTTAAACGCAACGCTTGCTCTGCTGCAGGCCGAGCATCTTTGCCTTGTATTAATAAAGTATCACTCAGAATTTTCCAGCCATTAAGCCAATCTGGGTGAGCGCTCAGCACCACAGGTAGCTCTGCTTCTATCAAGGCATAGTTCTGATTAAAAAAATGCTTGATGAGCTCCTGCTCTAATGTCTGTAGTGCGGCGATTTGCATACTGTTTATCGCTTGTAAATAATACCTTGCCCCGTCGGCAATGGTGTCACGCGGTAGCCTCTGACATCAAACCACGGATCTTCAGCTTGTTTTTGTGGACGATAAATACCGCTCCACTCGTAATCGTCCAGAATAATCACACCACCGCTGACCACACGATCAAATAAATAATCGAGGCTATGCAATTCAGCTTGTGCGTTATTTAAGTCAATATGTAGGTAAGCAATTTTTTCAGGAATGGCTTCTTCAAATGCATCTGGGATAAAGCCTTTTATCAGTTTAACTTGGTCATAACCATCAAACCTGGCAACAACAGACTCAAAGAAGCCATCTTTCTGAAACTCATTTTCATGGTTTTCAACTGGGTTGTAATCATAAGTGTCATAACCCCAAAACTCTTTAGGAAAGTCCTTACCACCAAGATAATCCATGACAGTCTTGATACCACTGCCCTGAAAAACACCACACTCTACAAAATCACCATCTAGTTGTACCGCGTGATAAGCAGAGCAAGCTAGAATATAGCGACGCCATAAAATGCCAATATCTGAGTCAATCGTAATATTGTTCTTCCAGGCTTCGACAAAATTATCGTCATCTAAGCAAGATAGGTTTCTGCCCCAGGTGAAAAAGTTGTCACTGAAATAATAACCTGGTGAAACCAACTCAATCGCTTCAGTCATTAACTCCTGGAATCGTTCACGATTAGGCACACCCCAGTAGTTATTACTTTTAAAGGTTTTAACGTTATTTAGATCAACCGGGCCTAACTTTGGCAAGCGCACTAATGAAGCCTGCTCATCATCTTGCAGCGCAATACCATGCTCTGATGCAAGCACTCTAGCAGTCGATTTTTGTAGTCCATATTGCACTCCATAATTCAGTGCAGTCTGCGCTGCTTGCAGATCGCCAATAGCAACGAGTGCATCAAAATAAGTGACCCAATACTGTTCATTATCCGCATCAAATTGAATCGCTGTTTTAAACCTTGGCACAGCAGACTCTACATTACCTGTTTTACACTCCAACAAACCCAAAGCATGATTGACTGCTGGACTGTTAGGCTCTAAATCCAGTGCTTTAAAATACTGTTTTTTTGCCTCTTCAGCGTTATCATCGGCTTCAAAAGCCTCTGCTGATTGAATCATTGCTTCGAAAGATTGGATAGGAGGGACTGAGGATAATGCGGACTTTAAATCATCGATCATTGCTTGGGCTCGTGGTTGAAAACGTTACCCGTTTATTATCAGCCAAGCGCCAGTCAGGTGTTTTGGACAATTGAATGATAAAAGCGATGTTTATCGAAAAAACTCTTCAAGCGCCTCAATAACTTTATCAACATTAGTCATTGATAATTGAGGACCTATTGGCAAACTTAATACTTGATCAGCGTAACGCTCAGACTCTGAGAACAGCCCTGCATTTAGATTTAAATGTTGATAAGCTTTTTGGCGATGCGGTGCTACAGGATAATGAATTAAGGTTTGAATATCGCGATCTGCAAGGTAGGCTTGCAATTGATCACGTTCAGCAACAGCAATCACAAACAAATGCCAAGCTGGCACTGAGTGCTTCGTTATTTTGGGCAACTGAATTGGCAAGCCTTGCAAGCCATCAAGATAACGTTGTGCAATCATCTGACGATGATGGTTCCACTGATCAAGATGCTTTAATTTAACCGATAGCACGGCTGCCTGCATCGGATCAAGGCGGCTGTTAACACCCAGCACTTCGTTGTAATACTTTTGCTTAGAGCCATAATTGCCAAGCTGAGTGACTTTTTCCGCTAACGCAAGGTTATTGGTAGTCACCGCGCCACCATCGCCCAGTGCACCAAGATTTTTGCCAGGATAGAAACTCCAGCAAACCAAGTCGCCATGACTACCAATACGTTGTCCATCAACAGTAGCCCCATGTGCTTGCGCTGCATCTTCAATCACAAACAAATTGTGCTGTTTTGCCAGTTGCGTAATCGCCTCGATATTTACTGGGCAACCATACAGATGTACAGGCATAATCGCTTTAGTTTTAGGAGTGATCGCCGCAGCTATCTGAGCAATGTCCAGATTATAATCATCGACCCCAGCATCAACAGGGACAATGGTTGCCCCGACATTGCTGACTGCTAACCAGGTTGCGATAAAGGTATTGGCTGGCACAATGACTTCATCTCCAGCGCTAATGTCTAATGCGCGCAAAGACAGTACCAGTGCATCCAAACCAGACCCAACACCGACGCAGTGCTTAGATTGGGTGTATTGTGCAAACTCAGCCTCAAACTGCTCAACCGCCTGCCCTTTGATATACCATCCAGAGCGTGCGACTTCTAATAAGGCAGTTTCAATTTCTGGCTGCAACGCCTCAAAAGAAGCTTTTAAATCTAAAAACGGCACTGCCATTAAGCTGCAGCCCAGCGTGCTCGCATAAACTCGTCGTATTCGCGATAATAATCAGCCTCTTCATATTTATGTGAAGCTAAACACATGAGGACGGATCCAGAAGAAAAGTTATCTATTTCACGCCAGATCATTGGACAGACATACAATCCATAATAGGATCGGGCCAAGTGGAATTTCTTTTTATCTTTACCATCATCCAACGTAATATCAAAACTGCCAGACATGGCGACGATGAACTGATGTAACTCCTTATGCGCATGCCCCCCACGCATTGAGCCGCCTGGGACGTCGTAAACATAGTAAGCACGCTCAATGCCGAATGGCACCTGAGCGTCACTTTCTACAAAGGTAAGGTTGCCTTGAGGGTCGTGAATTTTGGGTAGCTCAATAATTTTACAATCGGATAAAGACATCTCTAACCACCTTGGTCAGTATTAACCTGTTTATTACTAAAATCTAGTATTTACATGATTACTGTAGTACAAATTTTCTATTTAATTACAATGATTAAAGCCTAGTTTTACGTCTTTTATTAAGTGTAAAGTGAATGCCTTTTATTTATTGGCTGAGATCATTATTGATCCGCTTTCTTAGCAATGATGCCAATATTGGCCAGCAAATCTTTTGGAATCTTGTCTGAGATGACATTCAACGCCTCCAATAGCTCATGGGAATAATCAAGCATCATGGAATTTGGTAACACTTTAAGAAAGAAACCCACAGAGTCGACAGGGATCAAACCAGCTGCACATACATCAAACGCCAATGTATCTAAATCATAAACACGTTGGTGACCAACCATATGATCTCGCTGAGACAGCGTATCCAATGCTGGCTGCAGCCCCATAATGACCGATAACTGGCGGTGAATAGAGTTTTTATTGGGTACGACCAGAATTATCTTACCGTCATCAGTAAGCCACTCGGACATTAATTTTAAGATCGCGGTAGGTTCATCAACATGCTCTAATACATGAGAGGCTAAAATCAGGTCGTATTTTCTTTCAGGTTTATAGTCTTCAAACAGTGTGTCCACACATTGGATATGCGGATGTTTTACACGAGCGATGTTCGCTAATGAGCTTGCACCTTCTAAAACGGTCAAGTCACAACCTGATTGGGCTAGCGCCGCCGTGACAATGCCATCACCATAACCAAGTTCTAAGACACTCTGTTGTGGATGTAGCTGTTGCAATAACCATGTAATAAAATGCTCTTGGCAGATATTCTCGATATGAATATCTGGAATAGCCTCATTGGTATGATAATTCGTTGCGATTGACTCTAGTGTTTGTTTGATTGGATTCATGGTTTTTGCTCCATTGGCCAGCTAGTTTTAAACCTTGTATGATCTGATGATTGAAGGAAGAGGAAGAAAAGCCACTTGCAGAACCAAGCAACACTAAGTCTTCAAACATTTCTTGGATAAGGGTTTGCTCTTGGTCAAATGCGCGAATGTTTGCAAAGTTGGGCAGTGGCAGTGCTTTTCTTAATGTCACTGTTTTAATTACATTGATGCTGTTACCCTCATCAATCAACCCCATTTGCGCCAACTCTTTATTGACAACTTCCTCCAACCTATCCTCTGGAATATGGCGTTTTGTCAATACATCAGCATTGATTTCTATTACAAGTTGCTGTGTGTCTGACGACTGTTGTGCACAGTATGTTTGATTTGTTACACGATAAATGACGTAAGCTGGATCAACTACTGACAGTACGCTGAATTCACCTTTAAGCACTTGGTTAGTTACTGTTGCAAACATTAATACAAATGAGGCCTTTTCATATGTTTGCATATGTTCTTCATGGTCTGAGATTTGAAGCAGTGACCCTAAAGTACCAGACCAGGCAAGCTGATTGGCTTCTAGAGGCGCGTGCCGCTCAAAGCTCAATTCATACTGAGAGTGACTGAGCTGCCTAAACTTCGTTGGCTGCTCTGTAATAACAGTGATATTTGGATGCGATAGAATTTTAGACTTTAATTTGAGTGCAAGGTCTCCAACATGTTCTCCAGTTGGATAACTAAATACAGTCTTGGGTAAGGCTTGTGGCTGCCCTTTTAGATATGACAACAGCGTTTCGGGATAGAATAATGGAACCCAGGGCACACGATGGTAATAGGCACTGACCTCTTTGGAGCTGCAGTTGAGTAACTTTTGACAAAAAGGCTCTATTAATTTTTCATGTAAAGTATGTCCGTGATTTGCAACTGAGACTGACTCAAAGTCATAGTTTTCAAATTCTGACGACTGCAACTTATATTGTGCATGTAGCTTTGTATTAGATTTAGCCTGAACAATGGCTTCTAGCTCAGTTTTCACCTGATCCGCAAAAGGCATAGACGCCAGCGACTCAAGCTGATTGGCAATCAGCATATCATCATAAAGCTGACCATCAACTAACATTTGAATATGATCGATTTTGTGTGTAGATTGATAGTGCTCTACATAGGTTTTGACCTTATTACAAAAACGTCCGGCATCATTTCTGATCTTAGGGTTGTAAGTACTCAGGTCATTAAATGCATCGCTATTAAAGGCTGTGAACTCATGCAAGACCATTCCTGCATCAAACTGGTAATCCCCAAACGTTACAGTTGAAAAATGTCCTCCCCAGTTTTTGCTGCCATTCACCAGTACAACTTGCTGACCACTATCTGCAATGGCTTTAGCAGCGACCATTCCAGATAAAGCATTTCCGACAATTACAGGTTCACTTTTCATGATGCTCTCTCCAACTGAATATTCGTGAATATTTCTGAGCCATTTTCTGGCAGATGTTTACTCATTCCATATAAACCATCTAACATCTGCGGGCTTAGCACATTCTTCTCTTGCAGATAAGCCATTTGCGCATGTGTAAACGGCTTGATAAAGAAGCTACCTGAGCTTATGACCTTAAATCCTGCTTTTTTTACAAGTGCAGATAAAGAATTAAGATCAAATGTGTGGGACTGCTGCATTGCTTTTTGTGTCTCTGACTTTTCAAGCGCATTGTCAATCAAGCCCATTTCTACAGCTAACAAGCGATGAAATGAGTTTGCATTGGGAACACTGATGTGTACGACAGTATCGGGGCTACATAATGTATTCACTGCGTTTAACAACCCGATGCTATCTTCGATTTCGTGCAACAAACTCGCCATTATGATTAGGTCATAATGGCGTCCCTTGAGCTCAGACGCTGCATCTTGCACTGTACCTTGTATGACTTCAACATTTTTGTGATTTTGTGCATCACGCACGGCTTTTTCATAGAACAAAGCCCCTGGCTCGATGACGGTATAATGCTCGTAAGAACCGCATGCATTAAAGTATGCATCCATTCCACAACCAACTTCTAAGATAGATTTAGGTTTAAAGTGCGCTACGGTTTCTTCAACTTTACGTCTACGATATGCCAGTTGTGTATCTTCAAATGGTAACGCCTCGTAATCTGTCTGATATTGACTCAGGTCTCTCATCAAATCAGCTCCAAACTAAATTCTGGTTTTAATGACTCGCTAAAACCAAGGTTTCGCTTAAACTGGGCAATCCCATAACTTGGCAAACTATTTAAACTTGATGTACCAACATCCAACTGTGTATAGCCTTCTTGCTGACAAAATTGATAAATGCGTTCCGCGAGTAATGCAATTGGGCTATAGCGTTCGAAACCAGCGATATCTCCCCAATAAAACACATATAGAATCGTTGGTGAAACGGCAATACATATCGCAGATGAAACCATCACGCTGGCTTCTTGCGCTTGTTGTTTAACAGAAAACAAATGATATCGCTCTGGGAACAGCTTTAACATTAATTGCAACTGTTCAAGCGTCATCGTCAATGGGAACCCTCTTCGCGCACGATTAACGCGAATCACTTCATAAATAAGCGCAATGTCTGTCAGGGGATGGTGATCTGCAACAAAGCCTTCTCTCAGGCACTTCCTAATGCGTTTTTTATTACCAT
>SPJL01009258.1_pt1 | contig 45736 bp, 45 predicted proteins | sample 3741751 | NCBI WGS metagenome assembly SPJL01 (sample SAMN10925998, study PRJNA522277) | cold seep metagenome | isolation source: Elba SIP-enriched marine methane seep metagenome, extraction at timepoint T3 | place: Italy: coast of Elba, Mediterranean Sea | reverse complement strand
TTTACATTCGATACTGACCAAAGCCTCATCAAGCACCGGAACACCCAGTTCGCCTGCTGACCATTTCACACGGGCAAAGCGCTCTTCCTGACTGGCACCACCAGCAAACTGGTTGGATGCATTTTCCTGGTCTGTGGTCAACACATTCACCGCAAATTTTCCGCATTCCAGAATGACTTCTCCGCTATCGGTAGCCTGATTTACACAAACCAGTATTTGTGGCGGCTCCATCGACACGCTGCTGAAAGAGGTGGCGGTCATACCTTTCAACCCCTGTGATTCGGATTGCGAAGTCACGACAGTGACACCGCTGACCCACAGTCGTAGTGCATTTTTAAATTCCTGATCTGATACTGCCATAGTTCACCTTTGTATATTGTTTATAAGTCTTTTTTACAAGCAGTTCTTACTTATATTGACTATGCAACAGCTCGTCGAATAGTCAGTCAAAAGTAATCTTTCAAGCTATCCTTTTGGCCGCATATGTGGAAACAACAATACATCACGAATGCTAGGCGCATCGGTAAACAACATCACCAGCCGATCAATGCCGATGCCTTCACCTGCAGTGGGCGGCATGCCATGTTCCAGCGCGGTAATGTAATCCGCATCAAAATGCATGGCTTCCTGGTCACCGGCATCTTTTTCTTCCACCTGTTTACGGAAGCGTTCCGCCTGATCTTCAGCATCATTCAGCTCGGTAAAACCATTGGCGATTTCACGCCCACCGACGAAGAATTCAAAACGATCAGTGACATGCGGATCATCATCATTGCGTCTGGCCAACGGTGATACTTCCACGGGGTAGGCGGTGATAAAGGTCGGATTCATCAAGCGGTGCTCCACGGTTTTTTCAAAAATCTCGATTTGCACCTTACCTAAACCGTAACTGTCTTTGACCGGAATATTCAGCGTTTCCGCAACCGCAACGGCCGCCTCACGGGTAGCCAAATCAGCTTCTGCCAAGTCTGGATTAAAATGCAGAATGGATTCCACCACGCTCATGCGCTCAAATGGCTTGCCGAAATCGTATGTCTCGCCTTGATATTCTATGCGTGTGTTACCCACCACATCTTCCGCCAACCCTTTGAGCATGGCTTCGGTCAAATCCATCAAGTCGCCGTATTCAGCATAGGCTTGGTAGAATTCTAACATGGTGAATTCAGGATTATGTCGGGTAGACAGGCCTTCGTTACGGAAATTACGATTAATTTCAAAAACGCGTTCAAAGCCACCCACCACCAGACGTTTTAAATACAGTTCCGGCGCAATCCGCAGGTACAAGCCCATATCCAACGCATTGTGATAGGTCTCGAACGGTCGAGCCGTAGCGCCGCCCGGAATGGCCTGCATCATGGGTGTTTCCACTTCCAGATAATCACGTTGTATTAAGAAATCACGAATATAGGCAACAATTTTAGAACGCATCAAAAAAGTCTTACGCGATTCGTCGCTCATGATCAGATCAAGATAACGTTGGCGGTATTTGATTTCCTGATCGGCAATGCCGTGAAATTTTTCCGGCAGCGGACGCAAGGCTTTGGTCAGCAGGCGAATATCATCCACCCGCACACTGAGTTCGCCCACCTTGGTTTTGAACAAAGTACCTTCGGCGCCGACAATATCACCGATGTCCCATTTTTTGAATTGCTCGTTGTAAAAGCCTTCCGGCAAGGTATCGCGCGTGACATAGAGTTGAATCTTGCCGGACATATCCTGGATATGGCAGAAACTCGCCTTACCCATCACCCGGCGCGTCATCATACGCCCTGCCAGCTTGACGCGAATCGGCTGTTCTTCCAGCGCTTCCTTGCTTTTACTGTCATATTCAGCCACCACTTCAGCACTGATCACATTGCGGCGAAAATCAGTCGGGAAGGCCACCCCGGCTTCTCGTAACTGCGTTAATTTGCTACGACGTTGTTTTATCTGTTCCTGCTCGTCTATTTCTGTTTCTGGCATATTCTTTAATGGAAAAACGTATGGTTATCTAAAGAGAGTCCCGGCTTGGACAGGACTCAACATTTAATTGTTCGTTTATAGACCGTTTTTTAAACTGGCTTCAATAAACTGATCCAGGTCACCATCCAGCACCGCCTGGGTGTTTCCGGTCTCGACATTGGTGCGCAAATCCTTGATCCGCGATTGATCCAGCACATATGAGCGAATCTGGCTGCCCCAGCCTATATCTGATTTGGACTCTTCTACGGCCTGCTGCGACTCACTACGTTTCATAATTTCCAGTTCGTACAGCTTGGCCTTTAGCTGCTTCATCGCAGTATCTTTATTTTTATGTTGCGAGCGATCATTTTGACATTGCACCACAATCCCGCTTGGGTTATGGGTAATACGCACTGCCGATTCGGTTTTGTTAACATGCTGCCCTCCGGCACCGCTGGCGCGATACACATCAATGCGTAAATCAGCCGGGTTAATATCAACCTCAATGTCATCATCAATTTCCGGCGACACAAAAACGGAAGCAAATGAGGTATGACGACGGTTGCCCGAGTCGAACGGCGACTTTCTAACCAGACGATGCACGCCGGTTTCTGTGCGCAACCAGCCGAAGGCATATACACCTTCAAATTTAATCGTGGCACTCTTAATGCCGGCCACCTCGCCATGTGATTCTTCAATCAATTCGGTTTTAAAGCCTTTACGTTCACCCCAGCGTAAAAACATCCGTTCAATCATGGATGCCCAGTCCTGCGCCTCGGTACCCCCGGAGCCAGACTGAATATCCAGAAACGCATTATTAGCATCCATGTCCCCGGCAAACATACGTCTGAATTCCAGCTCGCCGACTTTGTCTTCATAGCTGTCCAGATCACCTGCTATCATGTCGACAGTATCTTCATCACTCTCTGCCACAGCCATTTCCAGCAATTCATCGGCATCGGCCAGACCGGCATCCAGTTCATTGATGGTGTTGACCACGTTTTCCAGATTACCGCGCTCTTTGCCCAAGGCCTGTGCTTCGTCCGGCCGGTTCCACACACCCGGGTCTTCCAGCTCGCGCAGGACTTCTACCAGCCGCTCGCTTTTAACGTCAAAATCCAGATAATTTTTAAGCGATCCGGTGCGCTCCTGCAAATCTGCAATCTTGTTTTTGATGGGGTTTATTTCTTGCATGAATGAATCAGGCGTATTTTTATCCGCTATAAAAATGAACCGTTCATTATATCTGATTAGGCGATTTCTATAAAACTGCCTGGAAGAAAAAGTCACTTCAGGAGAAACAAAAGTAAGATCGTACTTCCGTGATTGGTTATGATAATCATTTTGTCTATGTCATGAATATTCCAGCCTCTCGATTTAGGATCACACTGAATATTCACTTGTTGTCGGTCTGAATAAAGTGTATTTCACCCGGCTATATTTGAACACGTTACTGAAACACCGTTATGAAAACACGCATACTCACCATTTTTTTTCTCTTATTCATGAGCCTGGCAAGCTTTTTACCCTTTCCAACGACCACATTACTCTGCCTGTATGCGGCAATTTTTCGGCCAAGCTGGTTCAAAAGAATCGTCGATGAGGTTTATAAGTCCAAAGAATTTTAAGTACCAAACATCAGTTTGTGCTGGCAACATACAGATATATTCCAAAAAAGAAGGGGACTCACGCCCCCTTCTCTGAAAGATGACTGCAATCAGTCATCAAGCCACATACTGCTTACAACTCTCGAGGCAAACGACGGTCGTATTTCTCATCCGTTGGATCATTGACCATAGGATCGATTGAACCGTTGGGAGTGCGCACTTCAAACAGCATGGATTCTTTATACATGTTGCCATGCACATCTTTTGTCATCACTTCAACACGATGTACACCGTCTTTCAAGCCCGTTGGAACATCGATATTCCACACGTGCATAGATTGATCAGTCCACATCCAGCTTGGTAAAAGATTTTGAGAATCTGCTTGAAAAACTGACGCGTTAAATAATTCAAAACCGTCCGAACGATCACCTAAATCTTCGTTCCAGATTTCGTTTTCATCACTTTGCGTGCTTTTCAATGCATAACGCAATACGCTTAACTGACGACGTAATGCATAGGGATCCAGCGTTTCCAACATACCTTCGCCTTCGCCTTTTTGCGTACGTTCTGCAGCCACGGCATCTGCATCATTGAATTTCACCCAGACTTCTGAATCACGCGAACCGTTCCATACGTTGATCACCAGCTTGGTGTCTTTCAACTCAACCGGTGCCAGCAATTTGTTGTCACCCAGGTTGTTTGCACTGACCGGAGGAATGGGGCTCTTTTCTGCGCTGGTGTCAGAGTACCAGTCAGAAAGACTGCTGAACCAGTCACGAAATGCAGGCGAATTAAATGACAGGCTTATTTGGCGAGACTGATGTTTACCCGACGCCTTGAATTCATCAGAATACTTATTGCCGTCGAAAGACAAAACATAATAGCCTTTAGGCGAACCTAAACGTTGATAAGACTCTGGAATCTGGCCGTCATTGAAATCACCTGACCACCATGAACCTGCTGCCGCACCCGCCACGATTTGGGGAAAAGGCATGGGGAAGTCATGTGAAGCCTGTGTCCAGCCTTCGTACAATTCACCCGGACGTAACTGCTCGTTGGTGTGGGTATGACCACTCAACGCTAGCGCCGGTCTGCCGCCTTCCCATTGTCCGTTAACCAGCTGATAACCCAAAATTTCATACAGACGTTTAGCATTGTCTTCTGAATGTTTGTAAGCAAATTGGTCTATGAACGATACGGTCGGAATATGGTAGCTGATCACGATCAAATGATCTTCAGGCACATATTTCAGATCATTTTTCAGCCACTCCAGCTGCATTTCAGGAATACGGCCATTGTAGGTTTTGCTGCCATCACAAAAGTTCCAACGATCATCCGCATTACCTTGCGGGTCAGTCGCTGAACAAGGATAAGTCGTGTTATCCAATGTAACGAAGTGAACCTTGCCGATGGTAAATGAATAGTAGTTTGGCCCCCAAACACGACGGAACGTATCAGAAGAATCAGCATCTGTATCTGCATCAAAATCGAGATCATGGTTACCTACTACCAAATATTGCAACGCATTAGCAGCACTCATATTATTCAGGAAACGCGGCAACAAGCCCATATCGTCACCCATCACGTCCCCTTCAACGATGATCGCTTCGATATCATCACGATCAGCCAGTTCTTTGGCCAGGGTATCGCGTACATAACCAATTTCAATATTGCTGTACGGTTGTGGATCACCCGATACGGCCACGCTGAATTTTTCTTTACACTCACCTTTGATTAAAGGAAAGTTGATTTGTTTTGGCAATCTGCCCGTCGCAGATAAACCGCCAAAAACCAATGGCTTGGCAGAACCGTGTTTTTTATGCGTGTAGCTGAATTGAGGCACATTGTTTTCGTCCACCGGCAAATCGTAACAAGCCGGTTTGGAAACAAAGATGTTCATATCTTCACGGTAATATTTCTTTTTGAACACATATTTACCGCGTTTGTTGGTCATCACAACTTCTTTACCGTTTGAAACCATCACATTAGGAATGCCTGGTTCGCCTCGGTTGAATTTGCCATTGCGATTTATATCTTCAAAAACAAAGCCCTTAACTTTTTTGCGTCCCTTGTTTATTTTTTTAGTTTGAACTGTTGCTTTGTAATCGGTTGCTTTTGCCATCACCGGTCCTGAAATCAGGACTGCAGATGCAGAAACAGCAATTACAACAGCTGAAAGAATAGTCTTAACCATCATTTACTCCCACTATTTATTATGCGTTTAAATTAGTACAGCAGTAAGGCGAATCCAACGCCAGCAAACTACTTACGCCCGGCCTGTAAAAGATATAGGTGAAATTTGGGATGCATGAGTCAGTTGATATTTGACGCTGAATTCAAGAGGAAAGTTAACAAGCGGAAATGACTGTCGTGTTAAGACATAATTAAACTTCAGTGACAATATCAGGACAGCAACATGACAAAAACCGCAAGGCTTTGTTTTTTATAGTCAACGTGGAACTGTCACTAAATTGCAATAAAAATCATAAAGATAGAGATATAAATTGAATAACTGATTAACAACAAATTGTCATCATGGTGAAACATTGATTGTTTTAACATAGCCCCGCTTATCCAACTAAACGCAAGCAGATGACAGCGAAAATATTCGATTCAAGTCACCACAGGCTAACACTTTTCATTATTACCTGGCTTTTCAGTCAAAGCCTGCACGCTCATTTTGCTCTCGCCCCGAAAATTGAGATCTCCCCGTCCGGATTTGAAGCGCCACAAGCAAACCTTATTCACATTCAGAGTGTGGATATAAATCGCCAAAAATACGCTGATTATCTTAATCGGGTTACGGCATTTGATACCAAGTATGACCGGGTGCAAACCAACTTTTTTTCGCATTTTGAAGTCATCCGTGGCATTGCCCTGTTTCATCCGGATAACGTCCACAAATTTATCGATAACATTGCCGCCTTAAAACAACAACCGCGCTTTTATCAACTGGCCGTGACCAACTGGTTTAAGGAACAGGCATTAATGTTTGCCCGCTTTAATTTGTTTATAAACCAGGCTCGTCAACAAAAACTGGAACATCAACCCGAAATAAAGGCTGTATTAAATTTTTATCAGGCCGGCGCAAAAACTGAATTTCTGGAAGAATTGATTGTTTTGGGCAAGATGCCACCTTCATTGGAGGGATTAAAGCAGTTTGTTACCACTATCCCCGAAAACAACCGCCATTCCATTGATACCGGCATTGTCGATGACCAAGAATTAACGCCCGTTGCTGAACAGGAGCGTATGAAAAAGCGCTGGCTGGATTTCAGGCAACAGATTCTACAGCAGGCCAATGTGGAACAACAATGTGCCAACATACCAGCCTCAGATGCTGACCCGCAAACTGTCATTATAACTTTTCAACAGCATAAAATAAGCTTACAGGATTATCTGGCCATCTTTGGCAAACCTCCTCTGGCCAGTCAGTGGAAGCCGGTCAGCCGGGTTAATTGTACTCGTTTAGGCCTGTTCCATGCGATGGCTGATACCGTGGATCAATTGGGCATCGTTCCCGATAAAGTGACGCAGAAAATCAACACGTCAACTGATCTGTATCTGGCATCCAACATGATGATCAGCCAACTCGGTCCACTCTTGGTGAGCGAAGCAGATCGCAAACATCATCAGAGCATGCTGCGTCAACTGATGGCCTATCCGGACGTATTACGTCTTAAGGACGCACTGGTCAAAAGCAGTCAACCCTTACTGGCTGATGAGCGTTTCAAGCTGGATCAGAACTTTTTCAACTCTGTTTCCTGGGGCCTGCAACGTACCATGGCACCTAAACATTCCATTCATTTTTAGTCTGGCAGACGGTCATGAATCAAACTTCATGCATGGCCCTGGTTAAACCCTATAGCCCGCAGCGAGAATTGCTGTTGCTCATCGCCTGCTGTTTATGCATCGTCAGTACCGTATCACTACGTTTTTACCGGCTGGCTCAACAACCGGTGCTCATTCATCTACAGCCCTATCAACACATCGACACTATCCTGACCCCGTTGCAACGCACCCTGTATAGAAACCTGTATGCCAGCATCAATGATATTGTTGATTTACGCAATCAGGGCGGCTGGTGGCCGGAAGTCAGTCTGTTACAGCAACAGCTTGTTCCACCATTTGCCGAAGAGTTACTCCCGCGCGATCTGCACGGCACTGTTTGGACCAGTTATGACGGCGGCTCGTGGGTTGATTATCTAGGCTATCATCCGCAGCATGCCATCACTTTTATCCTGCGCCTGATAGATTTACATGCCGGATATCATCCCCACCCACATCCGGGGGTTGACTACGACCCAAACCGACTTACCGCCGTTCAGGTCTGGTATTTCCCTGAACCTGCCCGCCCCTATCCTGGTGAACGGCTACCGGATGCGGGCTGGTTCTGGTTAATGCAGGCACACGATCCGTTATTGAAAACACAATCCCTTAAACCCGTTTCAAATAATTCACCCTAGCCCATGTTAAGACGATATCTTCCTGAATTATTCATCATCCTGGTCAGCATGATGCTATTGCTTGATCCGGCCAATGCACAAGCAAAACTGAAAATCGCAGTCACCCTGCATCCCTATTACTCGTGGGTTAAAAATATTGCAGGCGAGCGGGCCGATGTCTTTCCGTTGCTGCCCGCCGGCAGTGACCCCCACAGTTACCAGCCGCAACCGGATGATCTGCAACGTTTGCTGAGTGCCCATGTATTAATCAGTAATGGTCTGGGGCATGACGCTTTTCTGCCGGCCATGTTAAGTGCTGTCAAGCCACTCGATCTGGTACATATTCAGGCGGGAACACAATCTCCATTGATCCCCTCATTTACTCAGAACACTACCTCTTCAGCCCAGTGGAACAGCCATTCGTTTCTGTCTATTACCAGTGCCATTCAGCAAATTTCAACCATCAGTCAACAACTACAGACCACTGATCCAAACAATGCCGATTTTTATGCCCGGCAAACCCGCAGGTATATCAAGAAGCTGCGCACGCTTCTGGCGCAACAGCTTACTCATCTGAATGCGGGACATTTTACCGATATCAAGCTGGCCAGCGTGCATGATGCCTATCGTTATTTACTGCAGGACCTGGGGCTGGAATTAGATCGTGTCATCCAGCCGCGCCACGGCCTGAACCCTTCTCCCAGCCAGCTGACAGATACCATCAGGCAACTGCAACAACAAAACATAGACATCCTGTTTACCGAGCTGGATTACGGTGAAAAATTCAGCCACGTGATTAAGCAGGAAACCAATATTAACACCTTCCAGTTGGACCACATCGCTTCTGGCGCCTATACCGCAGACAAATTTGAACGGGCGATGCAAAACAACATGCAAACCATTTACAGTGCTTTAAGCCAGTATGCTAGATAATCCCAGCTATTTGGTAGACATTGAACAGCTGTCTGTTCACCTGTCCGGTTCGACCATTCTGGACAAGGTTTCCCTGCAAATAAAACAACACACCATTCATGCCATCACGGGCCCCAACGGGGCTGGAAAAACCACTCTGGTTCGTTGTCTGCTGGGTCACCTTCCCCATCAGGGTAACATCTACTTTGCCGGCAAACACCCTGCTGACATAGCCTATGTGCCGCAACAATTAAATTTCGACCCCAATCTGCCCATCACCGTCGCTGATTTTTTCCACTTGTTTTTAGCACGGCGCCCGGTCTTTTTTGGACGCAACAAAACACTCAATCAAAAGATTCTTCGCTTGCTTGATCAATCTGAATGTGGTCATTTACTTAATCGACCCCTAGCCGAACTCTCCGGAGGAGAATGCCGCAGAGTGATGATCGCCCAGGCCTTATCCAGTCAGCCGCGCCTACTGGTGATGGATGAACCGGAAAGTAATATGGATGAACAGTCGGCCAGCAATCTTGAAAAATTACTGTGTCTGTTGCGAAGCCACTTTAAAATCACAATTGTGCTAGTGGCGCACGACTGGGCCATGGTTGAGCGCATCGCCGACCAGCTTACCCTGCTGAACAAAACGGTGATCTTCACTGGCAACATGACCCAATTCAAGCAGCAATACGCGCACTCTCTTTCCCCGCCGCTAACGCCGTGGGCATCCCATCAGACGACCTTTACCTCCACGCCGTAACAATGGAATTTATTTACAGCCTGATCGATAGCTTTACCCGCAGCGGTTGTCTGCCGCAGGCCTTTGAACACCGCTTTATGATGCGCGCATTGCTTGCCTGTTTTTTAATTGGCCCGATGCTGGGCAGTATCGGCACGCTGGTCATCAGTCATCGCCTGGTGTTCTATTCACAAACCATCAGCCACGCCTCTTTGACCGGTGTTGCTCTTGGCCTGTATTTTGGTGAACCGATGGGCGAAACCTATGCCGGGCTATATGGTTTTTCACTGCTGACAGCACTGATCATGTTGTTTGTCAAACATCAATCCCGCCTGTCAACCGATACCATTACCGGCGTCATTCTGACCCAGGTGCTGGGGGTGGGCGTCATCGCCATGGTACTGGTCACCCAACAATTCAACATCCACCAGATTGAAGCCATATTGTTCGGTAGCCTGATTACGATTACAGACAATGACCTTTTCATCCTGTTTGCCACGCTCGTATTATTTGCCGGTATTCTGCTATTTACATTCAATCGCATCATGTTGATCGGCCTCAACCCCATCCTCGCCAGAATGCACGGAACGCCTGTGATGTGCCTCCAATATTTACTGGTCATCTGCATCACCCTGGTCATCGTTGCCAGTCTGAAAATGATCGGTGCCATGCTGGTGCTGGCCTTAATGGTCATCCCTGCCGCCAGTGCGCAAAACACAGCACAAAACCTGTTCGGATTTTTCTGGACCAGCATCATCATCGGCACCATCAGCAGCCTGGGCGGCCTGATGATGTCTACGCTATTTTCAATCCCCCTTTCAGCCGCAATTGTATTACTGGCCAGCCTGTTGTTTTATCTCTCCCTGCTACTGCGTCCCTGGCTGGGCATAAGAACAGGTGCTGCCTGATATGATGTTGCCACGCCTCATAGTGACTATTGCATTAAGCATCTGCACACTGCCATCGTTTTCCCACGGCATTGTCCTGTGGGCAGACATCATCAACGGCTGGGTAGAAGTCACCGCCTATGATGCACGTGGCATTGAAATGAAAAGCGGAGACCTCAAGATCCATAACCTCAACCAACATCTTATAAAACAGGGGAAACTTACCCCCACCACCCGCTATACATTCAAACCGGCTTTCATCACTGATTTGATAATTTCCATTGATACCTCTGATCAACATCAACACAGCAGTGAATTTTACTTAAGCGTGGATGATTTTTATCATCGTCATATTGAGTTTATTAACGCTATTGGAATGGAATGAATGTGAAAATTGTTATCAGCCATTCCCCTCTTTTCTAAACAATGAACTCGCTCATGAAAAACCAATCACTATATGAATTAAAGAATATTGGTAAAACGGTGGCCTTGAAGTTACAAGAAATTGGGGTTACAAATGCTGTTGAATTGAAAAATCTGGGGTCGTCAAATGCTTATCAGGCCTTGATGCAGAAAAATGCAAACCAGCATTTACCGGTGTGTTATTACCTTTATTCGCTGGAAGGGGCATTGCAGGACAGGGATTGGCGTGATTTTTCCGAGCAGGAAAAAGCTGAGTTAAGACGCGCTGCCGGTTTGCCAAAATGAATTAATTTTTTTAATCTCACTACGCGTTAAGGGGTGAAATATGAGTTCAATCGTAGAAACCAAGGGAAGCTGCCTGTGCGGGGCTGTCGAAATTCAAGCGACAGAAGTCAGTACTGATGTCGGCGTTTGCCATTGCAGCATGTGTAGAAAATGGACGGGGGGGCCGTTTTTCGCTGTCGGTTGCCAAGGTGAAGTAAAAATTTCGGGGCTGGAAAAAATCGCTACCTACGAATCATCTGAATGGGCCGAACGTGGTTTTTGTTCCCAATGCGGCACGCATCTTTTTTATCGGCTTAAACAGAATAATCAATACATCTTTCCCGCCGGGCTGTTTGAAACTGATGGTCAAATGCACCTGGATCACCAAATTTTTATTGAAGAAAAGCCCGAGTATTACGCCTTTTTGAATGAAACAAAAAATATGACCGGGGAAGAGGTCTTTGCCCAGTTTTCTGGTGACCAAAATGACTGACAGGGGCTTGGATATCACCTATTTGATTTCTGAAAATTTGCCGCAAGAATCACACAAGGTATTTACGGGTCATTCAAAATGACATAACTCAGGGGTTCAAAACCGCTCTTATCTCCCACCGGGACCAATCAGGATCAGGTCAATGACGCTGATTGCTCAACCAGGGCTGTTGCCTTTGTCTGCACGATGACATAATGGTTCAAACACGCAGCGATTAAATGCAGTTTCGATCAATCATTGTCGCGTATATCTGCACCTTCAGGCGATATGTATCAAAAACTATCGTTTAATTAGACAGGTGATTGTTGAACAATCAAATGACAGCAACCCGCTTGGGCAACAATCGTGACGATACTGTATGGCCAATGGTATAATTCCCCACTATTTTGCTTGGTAAACCGTTGTAATGAAACAGATTGAACTGCTGTCTCCGGCAGGAACTATTAAAAATATGCGCTATGCATTTGCATTTGGTGCGGATGCGGTTTATGCCGGTCAGCCGCGCTACAGCTTGCGGGTCAGAAATAATGATTTTCTGGAACAGAACCTGGCGACCGGAATTGCTGAAGCGCATGCACAGGGAAAAAAGTTTTTTATTGCGGCCAATGTGATTCCGCATAATTCAAAAATCAAAACGTTTCAGAACGACATGGCACCGATAATTGCCATGCAACCTGATGCTTTGATCATGGCTGACCCGGGGCTGATTATGATGACCCGGGAAGCGTGGCCGGAGATGCCTATTCATTTATCGGTACAGGCCAATACCGTCAATTACGCCAGTGTGAAATTCTGGCAAAGTCTTGGCATTGAACGCATCATTCTGTCACGGGAATTATCACTGGATGAGATTGCAGAAATTCGCCAGCAATGTCCGGATATGGAACTGGAAGTCTTTGTCCATGGCGCATTATGCATCGCCTACTCGGGCCGCTGCCTGTTGTCCGGTTATTTTAATCACCGCGACCCGAATCAGGGCACCTGTACCAATTCCTGTCGCTGGAAATACGATACCCTGCCTGCCCATGAAAATGCCGAGGGTGATTATGTGCTGAATAATGCGGCCTTATCTCCGGCTGATTTATCTACTGGCGGTTGTGGAGACCAGGAACGTCACCCCCTTGCGGATAATGTGTATTTTCTGGAAGAGGAAGGCCGCAAGGGTGAATTGATGCCGGTCATGGAAGATGAAAACGGAACCTACATCATGAACTCAAAAGACCTGCGTGCGATTGAGCATGTGCAGCGCCTGGTTGAAATCGGCGTGAATTGTCTGAAAATAGAGGGCCGTACCAAGTCACATTATTATGTTGCGCGTACCGCGCAAACCTATCGTATGGCCATTAATGATGCCCTGGCCGGACGTGAATTTCAGCCGGAATTACTGGGCGTACTGGAAAATCTGGCTAATCGTGGCTATACCGATGGCTTTTATCAGCGTCACCATACGCAAGAGTATCAGAATTACATCACCGGCTATTCCAAAAGTCATCAACAACAATTCTGCGGAGAAATTGTCGGCTACGATAGCGAAAAAGGCCTGGCTGAGATCAAGGTCAAAAACAAGTTTGGCGTGGGTGACAAGCTGGAAATTATCCACCCGCAAGGAAATCAGGATATCGTCGTCGAGCACATGGAAGATATGTATGGCCATGCCATGGAAGAAGCGGCCGGTGGCGGCTATGAAGTGAAAATTCCGATGCCTGAAGTTGGCGGTCAGCATGGTTTGTTGTCGCGTTACTTTTAAAGCCGGTTAGAATTCCAGACTAATCAATGGTAAAGTCAGTATTTTGTGATCGTCGAATATGACCAATATGCTAGCCACCGCTGACTTATGCGACGACAATTCCCAGCTTGAGCATTTCCAGATTCTGGAACCTTTGTTTCAATCCTATGGCACTCGTGCGGCGTTTCATGGCCAAATCACCACGCTCAAACTGTTTGAAGATAATTCGTTATTAAAACTTACCTTGCAGGAGCCCGGAGATCAACGGGTACTTGTCATCGATGGGGGCGGTTCGCGGCGTTGTGCTTTAATGGGTGATAATCTTGCGCAAATGTTGATTGACCAGGACTGGGCAGGCATCATTCTGTACGGCTGTATCCGCAATTGTGCAACCCTCGCCAGCATGGATGTCGGCATCAAGGCACTGGCCACCCACCCTTTGAAAAGTAACAAACGTAACCATGGCGAGCGTGATATTTTAATTACCTTTGCCGGTGTCAATTTTAAAAAAGATCACTATCTTTATGCAGATGAAGATGGAATTATCGTCTCAGAACAAAATTTGAGTTAAAATCACCCGTTAATTAACCGAGTAAAGTAGTCAAGATATGCAAATAGTATTAGCTAATCCCCGTGGTTTTTGTGCTGGTGTAGACCGCGCAATTGAAATCGTTGACCAGGCACTGGACGCTTTTGGCGCCCCCATTTATGTCCGCCATGAAGTGGTGCATAACCGAACGGTTGTGAATGGCCTGAAAGATAAGGGAGCTATCTTTATTGAAGACCTGGCTGATGTCCCCGTCGGCTCGTACCTGATCTTCAGCGCACACGGCGTTTCCAAAAAAGTGCAGCAGGAAGCCAAGGAGCGTGAACTGACCGTATTTGATGCGACCTGCCCTTTGGTCACCAAAGTGCATATGCAGGTAGCTAAACATGCCAAACAGGACAGAGAAGTTATCCTGATTGGCCATGCCGGTCACCCGGAAGTGGAAGGCACGATGGGCCAATATGAAAAATGTACCGAAAATGGCAATATTTACCTGGTTGAAACACCGGATGATGTCAGAGCACTCAAGGTCAATAATGAAGAAAACCTGGCCTATGTGACACAGACAACCTTATCGATCACAGATACTAAAGTCATGGTCGATGCATTGAAGGAAACCTTTCCTGCGATTCAGGAACAGAAAAAAGACGACATTTGCTACGCCACGCAAAACCGTCAGGATGCGGTACACGATCTGGCCGGTAAATCTGATTTGATTCTGGTGGTCGGTTCACCTAACAGTTCAAATTCCAACCGGTTGCGCGAGATTGCCGATGCATTGGGCAAACCCGCCTATTTAATCGACACCTATGAGGATCTGAAAAAGGAATGGCTGGAAGGCATTGACGTCGTCGGCGTGACTGCAGGAGCCTCTGCCCCGGAAGTGCTGGTTCAGGAGGTGATTTCCCAACTTAAACAATGGGGCGGCCAGGAAGCGATTGAAAATCAGGGTATCGAAGAAAAAGTGGTATTTTCTTTGCCTAAAGAATTAAAACTGCATATGCAGCAGTAAGATAAAACAATCTGGTTTTAAGCATTCCAAAAGGACTGGAATGCTTGCATGAGATTCTGCCTGATTAATTGTGATCAGCTCTTAATCCTTTTTTATTCCTTGTCTTTACCCACCACTGCGCCACATAGCCCCGTGGCAAATAATATCCATTCTGAATATAAAACAGTTTATATTCACTGTGCAGCGTACCGTTGAAGAGTCTGAAAGAACGTAAAGTGCCGCAAAACAGAATCTGATCGCCTTTTTTAACCAGGTAATCCTCTTTGGGCAAAATATATTCTGTCTCTCCGGATTTAATCGCAAACATCAGAATATCCAGTTTTTTACTGCGATCACGCGGATCTGTCAGCAGATCACCCAGGTACACTTTTTTATCCTCTGCCAGCCACTTGACTATGGTTGGAGACTTTTCTTGATTAATTTCCAGGGAAATCAAATGAGGTGTTCTATTACCTATCTTGGTACGCAACTCGGCAATGACTTCTTCCATTTTCTCCATGCGTCCTGGTTCATTAGCCAGCAAATAACGGAAAAATGATTTTAATAAAGGCGCAATCAATAAAAACAGAATACGCCTGGCCGTCACCAGCGAAGGCTGCATGATCATATCTACATCTGAGGCCTGGAAAGCCACAGCATTTTGATGCCTATTCTGGCGTACGATGGAAAATAATTCCGGATTGAGAAATCGTGCATTTAGCAAAATGCCAAGATTATGACCGTCATCATTGGTGCCGGCGATGATACCAGCCGCCTGCTCAACACCAGCCTGCGACAAGGTTCGGGCCGTTGTACGCCCAACGATATAGCGCTCGATATGTTCCCCACTGCGACTATCCTGTGGATCAATCACCGCAGTCTTGATGCCATAGCGGGTTAACACCCGGTTGACCTCATGCCCCATTCTTCCATAGCCACAAATAACCCAAGTCCCCAATGGCGGATTCACATAGTTGTCAAGGCTGGCACCCGGTTCTCGCACCAACCAGTTGTTAAACGCATAAAACCCCGGATTATGCATCGCAGCCGCCAGCACTTTCGCATAGGTTTTGAACGGGTCAACAATATGCACCTCGCCGCCCAGTGTAGCTAACGTCTCTTCAAAAACATCCACCTTTGACATGGTGATAATGCCCACCTTAGGGTTTAACGAGCGCGCCAGCGCAGAGATCTTCAGGTTGATTTCTTCATCATTGGTAATGGCAACCACAAATTTGCAATTGTCACGATTCACTCCGGCTTCCAGCAAATGCTTGGGTACACTGGCATCCGCGCACAAGCCCGGCATCGACACCGAATAATTCCGTAACTGCAATGCCTTGATGCGTTCCTCACTGGAATCAATAATGACTGCAGACAAGCCATAATCACTCAGACCACGTGTTAACACACTACCGGTATCACCAAATCCGCAAATAATAAAATAAGAGTGGTTAATCTTTCTGACCCGCTTTGAAAATCGCCATTCTGCAACGGCTCTGACAAAGAACGGATTCTGGATCAGGTGAATAATGCTACCAATGGCGTACAGCCAGGTGATCACACTGACATACAAACAGCCAATCGCCCAGAAACGCTGTTCATTACTGAAAGGGATCGGCAACTCTCCAAATCCGGTGGTGGTCGCTGTATAGGTCATAAAATAGAACGCATGAAAGATGCTCATGTTTTGAGCTTCCCCATCAATCACCGGCCCGGGAATAATCACCATACCCAAAATAGACACGGAGTATACGACGATCAACGTGATGATGGGCGCGCGCATTTCGCGCATTACGATAAATGATACGCGACTTAAATCTACAGAACTGGCTGACATAGAAAGAGGTTATGCTGAATTACAAGCGCGCCATTAATGTTTCTGAAACTAGAATGACTGTTGAAATCACATTTGCCAATAAGGCTCCACCAGACAAGGAAATAATAGTTGCCATGATATCGGGTGTTAATCCGGTACCGGTGATGTGCACCACCACTGTCCAGCAAACCGAAGCGGCAATTAATTGAAGATCGGCAACCAGACTGGTTGCCAGCAAAACCGCCCCTATCTGAGAACGATCACCCAATTTAAGTATCGTGGCAATAAAATTTACGATGACCACCGCATAAAGCATGTATACATTATGATGTCCTGGGTTATCCATTTCCCCCAGGAAAAAACTGAAATTTAACGTCAACGCCAGAACAACAAAAAAACCAAAAATGACTTTTTCAAAATTCATCCACAATCCCCGGTCAAATTCTACTGTTTGATTTCTTAAGAGCTTCGCCAGTCATCCTTCTGATGATAAACGTCTGACACAGCATTTATGCTGCACAGTATAATCCCATTGACTTAATATTGCATATTTTACTCATTCAACAGGCTGGAAGCTTCAGCTTGCCGTTTATTCAATCAAGTATCTGGTGTATATTTCATCATCGCATTTAAAATATACTTTCCCCTTGAACGAAACCGAATCTCTACGCATCGACAAATGGCTGTGGGCCGCGCGCTTTTTTAAAACGCGCAAACTGGCATCAGAAGCCGTTTCCGGCGGCAAGGTTCATATCAATGACCAACGTTGCAAACCTTCCAAAGAAGTCAGAATAGGTACCCGAATTTTTATCAGTAAAGATCAGTACAGCTGGAATATTACCGTCACCGGTATCAATAAACAGCGGCGTCCGGCCTGCGAAGCCACGTTACTCTACGAGGAAGATGAAGAGAGCTTTATCAACCGTCAGCAGCACATAGCCAAGCAAAAAGAGGAACGCGCATTGCAGCCACAGGAGCGCCAGTTTAGACCCAATAAAAAGCAACGCCGTCAAATTCATCGCTTTAAACAGAATTAACCCAGGCTTGCTTACATTTTCATCAAGGGCAGACCTTGCGTCTGCCCTAATATTCACAGAGATAATTAACCGTTTACAGAAAAACTTTCACCACAGCCACAGGTGCCGATGACATTCGGGTTGTTAAATTTGAAGGCTTCATTAATCCCTTCACGCGCATAATCCAGTTCAATGCCATCCAGCACTTGCAGATCGTCCTCATTGACCAGTACCTTGACACCATACTGTTCAAACACGGTAAAAGAACTTTCCAGTTCATCCGCATAATCCAATACATAGGCAAAGCCGGAACAACCGGAAGGCTTAATTCCCAGTTTTAAACCTAGCCCCGCCCCTCTTTTTTGTAATTGTTTCTGGATTTGCTTTGCAGCATTTTCAGTTAATGTAATTGCCATATTGTTTCTCATTAAAAAAAAATCAGACCTTCCCAAGGCCAATGACCTCGAAAAAAGCTTGTAAAAATTTGTCCACATCTTGTCGGGTATTCTCTTTGCCTAAACTGACTCTTATCGCACTTTTCGCGGATATCGGATCAAACCCCATAGCCAGTAAAACCGGACTGGGCTCGCCACCGCCCGAACTGCACGCGGAACCACTGGACACCGCAATCCCTTTCTTATCCAGCTGCATTTGCAGCATTTCGCCATCAACACCGTCTATGCAAAACATCGTCGTATTGGGTATTCGTTGGGTTGCCGCAGACAATACCCTGACCCCTTGTTCAACCAGGCAGGCTTCCAAATAGTCCCGCATCAGCACCATGTTCTGCTGATTCTGTGGCAGTGTATGAGCCGCAAGTTCAGCTGCTTTACCGAAACCGATAATTGCCGGCACATTTTCTGTGCCCGAGCGAATTCCCTTTTCCTGCCCGCCCCCGGCCAACAAGGGACTTAATCGTGAGTAATCTTTCATCACCAGCGCACCACACCCTTTGGGACCGTTTATTTTGTGACTGGATAAACTCATCGCATCGATGCCGGAATCTGCGAAGGAAAACGACATTTTCCCCAACGCCTGCACAGCATCCGTATGCACAAATGCATTATGCTCCTGACAACGTGCTATCAGTTTTGACAAGTCCTGGATGACCCCGGTTTCATTATTCGCCAGCATAACCGAGACAAAATCGATATTGCACAAACTCTGTGAGTCCAAATACTCAACATCCAGTACCCCGGATTGATCCACTGGCCACCAGTTCAACGATGAAAAATCCTTCTCCTTGTTTTTTAACGGCTGAACCAAAGATGGATGTTCAATCGCTGAAGCCGCAACATGTGAGTGTGGTGCAATATTGGATATGATCAGATTATTGGCTTCGGTGCCGCCGCTGGTAAATATAATTTGCTCAGGCTGTGCACCGGCTAATGCGGCAACCTGTTCACGTGCTGTTTCAATCGCACTGCGTACCAGACGCCCCATGCGATACAGACTGGAAGGGTTGGCATAAAACCGGGTCAGAAAGGGAAGCATCGCCTCCACCACCCGCTCATCAACGGGTGTGGTGGCATTATGATCCAGATAGATCATCAGGCAGTGATCTTCTCCTGCAGCGTCACAGGTAAATCTATCACTTTTTCCATATCCATATCCTGACGACGGGCAACTTCTGACACCATATCCTGTTCCAGCAATGAACCCAGACTAATGCCTTTCAAATAACTTCTGATCTGGTCGCTCAACCCCATCCACAAATCATGTGTCAGGCAGGGCTGGTTATTTTGGCAGTTACCTTCACCCCCACATTTGGTAGAATCGACCTGTTCATCCACCGCTTCAATAATATCTGCAATATTTATTTGGCTGGAATCACGGCTAAGTTTGTAGCCGCCACCGGGACCACGCACACCTTTAACCATGCCAGCCTTGCGCAAACGGGCAAATAATTGCTCAAGATAAGACAGGGAAATTGTTTGACGTGTGGCAATATCGGTTAATGTTACAGGGCGAGACGGGCTGTGGTAGGCCAAATCCAGCATGGCAGTGACCGCATAGCGACCTTTGGTAGTTAATCTCACAAACATTCCTCAATATAAAATTTGACTGTTAAACTATAGTAAAACCCAGTAAATTAGTCAATTATTTAACCCTGTTTTTTATGTGGATGTAGTTTTCCGGTTGAATTTAACCATTATCCCTGATCTCACAGTCACGCAATTTTTCCAGCTCAGTTTCTTCATATTCAATACCCGCATCATTCATCACCTTCTTCATCTCGATGATCTGGTTATCGAGACGCTGCATGTGATCCAGCATATGATTAATCGCATAAGCGACCGGGTCCGGCATATCTGAACGCGTCCCGTAGGCATCAAAACCAATCTTGCTGGCAATCGCATCCCGGTCTTTATTATCTTCCGTTTTAGATTTAACGATATGCGCAGGAATGCCGACGACCGTACAGCCCTCAGGCACGGGCTTCAGCACCACCGAATTTGAACCCACCCGGGCACCTTCGCCAATTTCAATGGGTCCCAATACTTTGGCTCCTGCCCCGATCACCACACCGTTTTTCAGTGTGGGATGACGTTTTCCCTTGTTCCAACTGGTCCCTCCCAGCGTTACGCCATGATACAAGGTACAGTCATCACCAATGACAGCCGTTTCACCAATCACCACACCCATGCCATGATCGATAAAGAAGCGTCGGCCAATGGTTGCGCCAGGATGAATTTCAATCCCGGTCAACCAGCGGCCTATATGTGAGCTCATGCGTCCCGGCCAGCGCAAGCCATTGTTCCACAACCAATGACTGACCCGGTGAATCAATAATGCATGAAAACCGGGATAGGCCGTCATCACTTCAAACATGGATTGTGCCGCCGGATCACGGTCAAACACACAGTTTATTTCTTCGCGTATTTTGCTAAGCATTAGTCCACCCGTTTGTTGTTATCCTGAGCAAAGCGCAGGATGCCGCGTAATATATCCACTTCTTTGGTATCCAGCTCGCACCGATTAAAAATGCGCCGCAAACGCCGCATGATGGAATTGGATTTATCCACATGTAAAAAACCGATATCGTCTATGGTCTGATACAAATGGTGATAAAAAGATTCCATTTGTTTTGCCGAAGCCAGCGGCACCTCACCATGGTCGCCTATGCTACTGTCAATTTTCAAGCCTTGCGCGGCAAATAATTCATAACAAACCACCTGCACAGAGGCGGCAAGGTTCAAGGAACTAAAGTCAGGGTTACATGGAATGCGCAACAGGTAATGACATAAATCCAGCTCGTGATTTTTCAGACCAGAGTTTTCTCGCCCAAAAACGATCGCCACATTGATGTTTTGTGGAGCAAATTCGGCGACGGCTTTCTCGGCGCACTCTCTGGCTGTCAATGTGGGCCAGCTGATCGTGCGATCACGGGCGCTGGCACCGATGACCACCTGGCAATCTTCAACCGCTTCTTGCAAGCGCTCAACCACAGTCGCATTCGCCAGCACATCATCCGCGCCGGAAGCGCGTGCCGTGGCATCCGCACTGGGAAACTGCTGTGGCTTAACCAGACACAAATCATGCACCTGCATATTCTTCATGGCCCGGGCTGCTGCCCCGATATTGCCTGAGTTTGAAGTCTCCACCAGAACGATTTTTATATTTTTTAACAATGACATTGACGGCTGCGTCGCTTGACCTGATTTAAAGGAAACCGGAAATTCTATCAAAATTTTTGCTATGCTATCCCGCTTTCATGTGGCTTTTAGAAGAAAACTATGCATCCAATGCTTACCATTGCGGTTCGTGCCGCCAGAAATGCAGGCGATATTATTCAGCGTTCGGCAAACAAAGTGAGCCAATTACGGGTCAACCAAAAAAGCTCACATGATTTCGTCTCTGAAGTTGATTTTCAGGCCGAGCAGGAAATCATTCATGTGATCAAGCAGGCCTATCCTGACCACGCTATCATGGCAGAAGAAAGCGGTGAACACGAAGGCAATGAATACCTCTGGATCATCGATCCCTTGGATGGCACAACCAATTTCCTGCATGGTTTCCCACAATACGCGGTCTCCATTGGCCTGAAGCATAAAAATAAAATGGCGCTAGGGGTGGTGTACGATCCGGTGCAGGATGAGCTGTTTACCGCAGAGCGCGGCGGCGGCGCCATGCTGAACAACCGCCGCATTCGGGTCAGCGATCGTAACAACCTGCAAACCGCTCTGTTGGGTACCGGTTATCCATTTAGAAGTGAAGAAAATGTCGATGAATATCTGGCCATGTTTCGCCCTCTGTGTGTAGCCACCTCCGGCATTCGCCGCGCCGGTGCTGCAGCGCTTGATCTAGCCTATGTCGCCTGCGGCAGGCTGGATGGCTTCTGGGAAATCGGTCTGCAACCATGGGATATGGCTGCCGGTGTTTTACTGATCCAAGAAGCCGGCGGCGTCATCACCGACTTTGCTTTCAATGACAAATATATGGCCTCAGGCAACCTGATGACCGCCAACCCGAAAATACATCAACTCATGTATAAAACGGTAGAGCCTCATCTGGCGGATCATTTAAAACGCTGAGGTTCCGAAATCAGTTTGGACTACTACACCCAAACTGATTTCAACTCTCCATCAACTACGCTTCAACACTTCCCAGGCCTGATCATAATCCGGTTCTTCGGCGATTTCCGCGACGAGTTCGGTATACACCACCTTGTTATCTGCATTGATAATCACAATGGCTCGCGCCATTAAGCCGGCCAGCAGGCTGTCGGTGAGTTCAACGCCGTAATCCTTGGCAAAGCTTGAGCGAAAACTGGACAGCGGTATTACATCCTTGATCCCTTCCGATTCGCAGAAACGGTTTTGTGCGAATGGCAAATCGGCAGACACAGCCAGCACTACAGTATCTTCTAAAGCCCCCGCCTTCTCGTTAAATTTGCGGGTGGATAACTGACATGTCGGGGTATCCAGGCTGGGAACAATATTGAGTAATTTCTTTTTGCCTTTAAAGCTGGCTAGGTTTTTTTCTTTGAGCTTATTGCTGACCAGCGTGAAATCCGGCGCCTGACTGCCTGTTTCCGGCAGCTCGCCGCAGGTATGAATGGGTTTTCCCTGAAAGTTGATGGTTGCCATTTAAGTTCTCCACATTGTGTATGATAGCGGTAGCCCCGCATCGGGTTTTCCCTACGGCGCGGGGAAAAACGAAGCGCTCAATAATTTTGTGATAATTGGATTATATAATCTCGGTTTATTGATTTAACAGTACCCAAATGAGCACTAAATCCATATTAATCGTTGAAGATAACAAGGACATGGCACAACTACTGGCCATGCATTTAAACGACCTTCAACATGACGTCAGTCTGTGCCTGGACGGTAACAGCGCCATGCAAACCCTGTCAAATAACACTTTTGACCTGGTCATTCTGGATTTGATGCTGCCCGGCAAAGATGGCATTTCCATTTGTCAAAGTATTCGTCAACAGCAGAATTACACGCCGATTATCATGCTCACTGCCAAAGACTCTGAACTGGATCGCGTCATGGGGTTGGAAAGCGGTGCCGATGACTATGTCACCAAACCCTTCAGTATTTCTGAAGTACTGGCCAGAATCAAGGCGATGTTCAGAAGAGTCGATGCCCTCAATGCTCACCCGGACGACAACCCTCAGGATGGCATTATGAGAGGCGACCTGCACATTATTCCGACCAGCCACACAGTATTTGTCGGCCAGGAGTCGGTCGAACTGACAGCCAGAGAGTTCGATCTGCTGCTGTTTTTTGCATCCAGTCCGGGCCGGGTATTCACCCGTAACGAACTACTCGACAAGGTTTGGGGTTATGGCCATGAAGGCTATGAACATACGGTTAATTCGCATATTAACCGGCTACGGGTAAAAATTGAACAAGACCCCAAACACCCCAAATACATTCAAACAGTATGGGGTGTCGGCTATAAATTCTCGGAGCTCTTATGATCAAGTCCTTATTCGCAAAACTGTCCCTGGTGTTACTTCTGGTCTTTATCAGTTTGAGTATTTTAACGGTCTCTATCACCTATTTTTCCTCACATCTGTACCAGCAGGAAGTCATGCAAAAGTTGAATGCGCGCATTGCTGAACACATCGTCAAGGAAACCGAGTTGTTAAAGGATGATCGCGTAAACCATCCGGCTTTACGTCAGCTATTCAAGTCTTTAATGGTCCTCAACCCCAATATTGAAATTTACCTGCTGGATCATGAAGGTGGCATTCTGGCATTTTCCGCCCCAACCTGGAAAGTGGTGCGCATGTCGGTTGATACAGCCCCGATAAAGCGCTATCTGGGGCAACAATCCTTATTGCCGGTACGCGGTGATGATCCTCGAAATTACGATCGAAGCAAAGTGTTTTCCGCCTACCCTGTCCCGTTCAACAACAAGCCAGACGGCTATGTCTATGTCATCCTGGGCGGGGAAATTTATGAATCAGTGGTCCAAACCATCCAGTCCAGTCACATTTTAAGCCTGAGTCTGCTGATTATCGTTGCCGGCCTGGTTGTCTTGTTTCTGCTTTCAATCTTTATGTTCAAAAAAATCACCCGCCGCATTCAGCAACTGGCGGTCAAAATTAATGATTTTGAACGATCCCCCGCCACCTTGCCCGTGTTTGAACACCCCAAAATAAATGGCGATGAAATCAATCAGTTGAATCAGGCCTTTGCCAGCATGGCATTCAAGACTCACCAACAGATTGATGAACTGCAAACCAATGATGATTTGCGCCGCAAACTGGTCGCCAATGTTTCCCATGACTTGCGCACCCCTCTGGCCACCTTACAGGGTTATATTGAAACCTTGTTAATGAAAGATGACCAGCTGGAACCCGAATTAAGAAAACAATATTTGAATACAGCCATCAAGCATTGCCATCGACTTAACAAACTGGTGTCCGAATTATTTGAATTGGCCCGCCTGGATGCACAGGAAACACGTGTTCATATCGAAACTTTTAATCTGGCAGAACTGATTGAAGATATCATCGCAAAATATGATTTACGTGCCCGGCAGAAATCTATTTCCCTGCAAGCGGATTACTTTGCTACTGATGTGTTCGTTATGGCCGATGTGGCAATGATTGAGAGAGTACTGGAAAATCTGCTGGATAACGCATTTCGCCACGTTCCCCCTGGCGGAAACATCAAAATCACCACTAATGAAGTCAATGAGCAGATTGAAATTTATGTAAAAGACACCGGATGTGGCATTCCTGAGAGTGAGTTACCGTTGATATTTGACCGCTTTTACCAATTGGACCAATCAAGAAATACGGAAAATCAACACAGTGGGTTAGGCCTGGCCATTGTTAAAAAAATCATGGAATTACACAACAGCATCATCCAGGTGTCCAGTATTCCACAAAAAGAAACCGTGTTCAGCTTTTCCCTGCCTGTATACCACCAATAACAGCCTGAAAATGACAAGCAAAAGAATGGGTCATGTCATCATCGGAAAAACCATGACCCAACGAGGGGTAGTCGTTAATCAGCTTTTACAATTCTTGTCATCCGTGGATAGAATGTCACAGCTGATAACATCCACAAACCGAGACATATCAGGACAATGGAGCCTGGTTCACTGACCAAAGCTGAGGTATTAAAAGCACCTGATTCATTCAAGGTTAAATCATCGATTAACCACCATTGCCTGTTATTTGAGGACATCAATCGTAATTCATCAATATCCAAAAAATCGGCCTGCAACCAATCAAATTGATCTGCAGATAACTGCATCGTTAATTGGTCAATCAGCGAACCACTGCGATATCCAGCCACCGTGATTGACCGAGAGGAAAAAGACGCCAGGTTATCTCGCCAGGCCCATGCGGAAAAAAACGCCCCCGTAAAATCAAACAATCCTGAGCTCTTTAGTGTCATTGTTTCACGGCCAAACCCGTTGAAAGCAGCATATTCTCCAGAAATCGAACCATAGCTATTTTTATACACGTTTTGATATCGTTGATCAGAGTGGACATACCAACCCGAACTCCATTGATACCCCTGATAGGTTGATGATAAGCTTCCAGAACCTGAAGTGGTTATATCATCAAAGTTGATAATGGCTGCCGCAGCCTGGCCTGATACGCCCAGCAACAGGGCTGCACACAATTGCTTAATCATTTTTTCTCCAGTTTTTTTCGAATCGAATTGTGCGTGCTTATCAAACAAGCACGTAAACCGGAGTGTAGAAGTGAGTGTAAAAAGTAAAACGCAGGATGATGTTAAGTGTGATTGATCTCCGTTTGAAATAACGGATATGTGAAAATACTCAACGATTCACTCATCAATATGTTAAGCAAATCACTTTATCAGAAACTCAAAATCCTTGTGCTGGATTGCTGCATGATCGGGCCACCAGTCTTTCAAAAATTGCAATAACAACTTTGGGTTCTTATGAGCGGTTGCATCTTGGGCACTATTTTTCAAGCGGTATAGCCCCTGTTTATTTTCCACAATGCTGCTCATCCAAAATTGCAATATCTGTATTAAATGATACCTGCCACTGAATATACAATTGATTTTTCATGCCCGAACACTAGTGTTAATCCCTTATCAAATATAGGCTAATAAAAAATATTATCTCTATGCAATCAAATGCTTGTTTCATTCGTCTAAATCATTGAACCCTCTTCTACATCGGAGCTAAACATGAAAAACAAATCTTCTATTCATTCAACCTTTGCCGCTGTTTTGGCTTTAGGGAGTGTATCTGAAATGGCTAATGCCGTACCTGACCAGCCCAAAAACTGGGAAAAATGTGCGGGTATCGCCAAAGCAGGGCACAACGATTGTGGCGCATTAAATGATGCTCATAACTGTGCTGGATACGCTGAAACCGATAATGATCCAAACGAATGGGTGTATGTCCCTGAAGGTACCTGCACCAAGATTACTGGTGGCAGCGTCGCTAAAATCAAACCGGCCAAATCTGAGTGATCGACTCATCTGCTGCGCAACATCACCCGATTTCCGGTTGCGGAATCGGGCTGCGCGCGCCTCATGTTCACGAAATAATTACTACTCATCCTGACATACCCTGGTTAGAAATACTGGCTGACAACTACCTTGCTGAAGGAGGATTGATTCTGGAACACATACAGGAAATCGCACAACGCTACCCGATTGCCATGCATTGTGTTGGCCTGTCTATAGGTTCTGCAGAACAACCTGATCTGGACTATTGTAAGAAACTCAAACAACTCGCCGAAAATATCAACGCCTGCTGGATATCAGACCATCTGTGTTTTTCTTCCCTGGGAGGGCACTATAGTCACGACCTGCTGCCCTTTCCACTTAACCGTCAAACACTTGCGCTTTGCGTTCAACGTATCGACCAAATCCAGCAATTGCTGGGGCAACCCATTTTATTGGAAAATATTTCCAGCTATATGCACTATGCCGCCAGCAGCATGTCGGAAATCGAGTTCATTTGTGCGCTGACTGATTTAACTGACTGTCAATTGCTGGTTGATGCCAATAATCTGTATGTTAACCATGTTAATAAAGGCTTAGATATAGATGAATTTATCACGCACCTGCCCCATCATCGAGTGAAAGAAATTCATTTGGCTGGCTTTCAGCCCATGGTCAATTTTCTTTTGGACGCACACAACCAACCTGTCGCGGATCCCGTGTGGGAATTATATGCCCGATTGCTGAATTATTGCCCTGATACCCCCACGCTGATTGAATGGGATAATGATATTCCCACTCTGGATGTCTTACTGGCGGAAGCCAAAAAAGCAGACTCTATTAGCCAACATCCGATTTCTGATGACATTGAAACAGTTGCAACAGCATCTGCTTGAGCAAACCCTCGGCAATACACTTGCCCTGGAATTTATTGAACAACTCCGGCCATGCGGTGAACTTGCCCCAAAACAGCAAATTCTCATTTATCAACAAAATGCCTTTGCGGCCAGACAAACCGTTTTGCTTTCCACCTATGCGGTCTGTGTTCAGATCTTAGGGGAACGCTATTTCAAACACATCTGTAAAGCATACATTTATGCGACACCATCCACCCATATCGACCTTAATCTATACGGGGAAACATTTCCCGACTACCTGGCCGAACAACTTCTCAGGCAAGAAGCACTGAAAGATTTTCCCTACCTGCCTGATCTGGCATTGCTGGAATGGCACTTTCACAGACTCTTTTTTGTGGCCAACGTGCCCGAATTTGACTTTGCTGCCTTTGCCCACATCGAAACCGGCAATCAGCACCACCTGCAATTTCATTTGGCAGAAAGCTGTTTTTTTATGCCGTCTGACTTTCCTGTACTTTCCCTGTGGCGATCACACAAGGCAGCAAACCCAACGTCCACCATGCCAGCGGGTGACGAATACTATTGCATTTACCGGCAACAAGGGGACATGCTGATTGATGACATATCATCCGACCTGTTCACATTACTTCAGGGCATCACCCAAGGCTGGACATTAGGTACTATGTGTCAGCACAATTTGGATTCACTGCTTCCACAGTTGATTGAAAAAGGCTGGGTCAGCCGCTTCAGCATTGCACATGTTTAATCAGGATCAGTTAAATCAGTTTTACCGTTATTGCTATAACCTGACTCAGGATGAAGCCAGTGCGTATGACCTGTTACAAACCGCACTGGAAAAATATCTGAACAGCCCGCGTAAAAAAAACAATCCCCAGGCATTTTTATACCGGATCATTCGCAATCAATTTATAGATCAATTCCGCCAACAGCAACATCATCCTCAGGAAGAATTTCTGGAATCGAGCTATGTGGATTTTGATATCCAGACCCTGGAAAACCTGGTTATTGAAGAAGACCTGGTAGCATCCATTATGAAAACCTTGCCTGTAATCGACAGAGAAATCCTGTTTTACTGGGCGATGGAAGGCTATACCACCCAACAAGTTGCAGACATACTTGATATGCCGAAAGGGAGTGTGCTATCCCGTATTTACCGAATGCGGCAGAAAATTCAAACCCGGTTCCCAGAAGCAGATGACCAGAATGAAACGGAGGCCCGCTCATGAAACGCCCCTTTAAACACGGTATCCAGGACCACTTTTATCAATTTGAATTGAATCATAAGCAGCAAAAGCAATTGCAACAACTACAGCGGGAATTTGATGAAAAACCCGCTAAAACACCGATCTTTTTTCTTCCCGGCATCTTCGCATTAATGTTAGTGGTGAGCATCAGTGTATTTTTTAATACGTCTTTGATATCTACTTCACCTTCCTTAACTCAGTACATCGCGCAGGAAGCTGCCAGTAATCATTTAAAACAAAAGCCACTGGAAATTAAAACCTCCGACATCAGTGAAATTCGCAATTACTTTACTGAACTGGATTTTCTGCCCGCCACGCCTGATTTTTTAACAAGCGGTCAGCAGCAATTATTAGGTGGGCGCTATTGTTCTATCCAAGGCGTTACCGCGGCACAACTTCGCTTACAAGCAGACAATCAGCACCCCATACAAACACTGTATGAAGTTGAATATGACCCGGTTGCTTTTCCCAACCTGCCCAGGCTGGAAGCCAATCAGTCTCCGGTGATCGAATATGCGAAAGGCATAAAAGTCAAAATCTGGGTGGAAAAAGATATTCTGTTTGTGTTGACTGCGCAAGACGATCTATAACATCTTCGCTAATTAGGTATTAGCTGATGATGTAATCGCTTTTCTTCTCTATCCCATGTCCAATAATCATCCTTTGATAAATGCGTACCCCCTATCCAGCGATCAATGCTGTGATATTGCAACCAGTTGATTTGTTGGTTACCAAACGATCTGCCCTGTTCAGATAAAGCAATCATTTGTTTTGGATCAGAAATGTCCAGAGCGACTCCATCATCAATTACAATCAACGGCAGTTGGGAACTGGCGAGCTCATGCAAAATTGACCAGAAAGATGAGTCTCCCATAAAACGCCGCTGTTCAGTCAACTGATACTCACCGAATAGTTGACCGCCTGTCATTGGCGTGACTTTTAATAACGTTAAAATTGTCTGTTGAGTACGCGACAATCCATAGACAGGATCAGGGTATTCCTGCAGCATGCGCTCAATAGCGCCTTGCAGATAAGGTAATTGATCTGTATTAACATTTAGCATCTCCGCCCACTGTAGCGGAGTATTGCTGGCAAAGGCACTCCAAGCCTGTTGTGCTAGCGCATAATGCTGCGCCGTCACAGACTCCTGCTTGTGCCAAAGCTGTTTGATGAGGGTACTGTCAGCTTCCCCTAGATAGTTATCACTGCAGATTAATTGAAGTACCTCCGGTTTATGCGGCATTTTTGCAAATTCATGAAGAATTTGTATTAATTGGAGTTGATCATAGAGATCATGTTCAAACCAGAGCACACAACGGGTAAAGCGAGAACTGTTTAGAAACACGTCATCCCGTTGTTTAAATAATATGAGGGCGTCATCCATCAGTGCCCAGCCGCATTGAGCAATATATTCTGCCCGGATGACAGATAACCCGGCCAAGGACAATCCACCAGGCACCGGCCCTTCATGTAAAACATCTTGCCAGGGCAGAAGGTCACCCTCAATACCGGCCAAAGTTAAAACATGAAGCGCACCATCGCCATTAGTGATGTGTAATTGTGCCCCCATCACTCTTTCCTATTGTTTGATTGCCTCTACCTGAATCATCAATTTGATTTCATTTGCCAGCGCCGGGGCATATTTATCGACATTAAAATCGGAACGCTTGAGAGTGCCTTCCAGATTTGCGCCACAGACTTCCTTAAGCAGTTTGAAATGAATACCACAATGAAAATGCGTGGCTTGCAGATTAATTTGTTTGCTTTTTCCGCGCATGGTTAACGTGCCGGTGAGTGATTTAAGTTTCTTATCTTTAAACACCAGTTGGTCAGACGTAAACGTAATTTTGGGGTAACGCGCCACATCAAAAAAATCTTCGTTTTTAAGATGATCTTCCAGTTCTTTAAGCCCTGTGCTGATAGACGCCGCCTCTACCACAATATCAACCTTGCCTTTACCTGCCTCCTTATCCCAGACAACCGACCCGCTGGTTTGGTTAAACCGTCCCCGTTGCAGGGAAAACCCCAGATGACTGATTTCAAATGATGGAAAGGTGTGTCTGGAATCAATCGCGTACAGGGTTTCCTTAGCCTGTACCCAAAAACTTGAACACCCCAGTAATACTATAGCCAACAACTTGCGCATTTCGATCTCCCGTTAACATATTTAAATTACATGTGCCTTTTTTTGTAAATTCCGATAGCGAATCGAGAGTTTGACCCCAGCAAATCGCCCGGACATTTTGATCATCTCCTGGGTCGTTTCATCAAACAGAATTTTCATTTCACTTAATGCCCGGTCTTCATAACCGTCCTGAATATGCATGGAATCAAGCCGGAAATGATAACTATATTCAGAGGTGTTACCGTTTCGATGTATCTCAAAAGGCTCACCCAAATGTTTCAGTACGGCCGCCTTTAATGGCAAATCAGCATCAAGCTTTTCTAGCTTAGCTGTATCTACTTTAAGCTGTCTTGCATCCTGATTGATTTCTCCAGCACCCAGCGAGCGTAACGACCATTCCAGAAATTTTGCGGGCGCTATCTGCAAAAACAACGGAGAAAAACGCCAGTGGTTGATTCTGTCCTCTTCATTAAAATGAAGATCAAAATAAAAACTGACAGGGGGATGAACCCGCCGCCCCTGTCCATCTTCCTTCCAAAACCGGTAACGCCAGCGCTGACCACCCGATTCTGTTTTTTTGTCACTTGGGCTGATTTTTGCCAGTGCTTCAAAATCATCACTGTACAAAACCGGACTCTTAAAATATATGGTGAAATAGTCATCAGAGCTGACGGCGAAATTCTCATCGAATTCATCCATTTGCAGATACGTCTGATAGGCCCTGATCCAGTGAAAACACCCCGTCATCGACAACATCAGCACAATACAAACAATCCAGCGGCTAGCTTGTTTTAACATATTACTCGATTAATCTTCGTCAGTTTTTTCTACGCGCATAGACAACGCCTTAGCCTCATGTTTCCATTAACATCAGTGGCGAGACGTTGAACCTGGAAACCCGGCGTCCGGATTTTGCAACAGATTTTCTACATCGACCTTGTCAAACTCATATTGTTCACCACAAAATTGACAACCTACACTAATTAAATCCTGTTCACTAAGAATTAACTCCAATTCTGATCTCCCCAGAGCTAACAAGGTTGATGCCGTTTTCTGCCGGGAACAGGTACACCCAAACTGAACCGCTTCGGGATCATAAACCTTGACTTCTTCTTCGTTAAACAACCGATATAGCATTTCTTCACTATCCAATGTCATCATTTCTTCTTGTGTCACTGTGTCTGCAAGAATGCTGATGCGCTCCCAATCCAATGGTGATAACTTTCGGTCAGGCACCTCCTGCAACAGCAGACCCGCGGCAAAATGTTTATCTGCAAAAAGCCAAAGCCGGGTATTCAATTGCTCTGATTGAGTAAAATAGTTTTGCAGATTCTCAGACAGCGTCTTTTCATCCAGGCTGACGATCCCCTGATATGGATCAGCAATATCTGATTCTATAGTAATGGCCAGATGACCTTGACCCAACATTTGCTGAATATTTCCTTTGGGTACCTCTTTGTCATTGCGAACCCAACCTCTTATTTTTTTATCATGGGTACATTGCGCAACCACAGCTTTTAACGCCCCCTCGCCCTGTGCTTGCAAAATCAAAGACCCGTTAAACTTAATTGTGGCTGACAATAGAACTGAAGCAGCCATTGCCTGACCAAAAAGCGCTTCTACATCAGATGAAGCAAACCCAAGATTACGTCGGCAATCTTCCCAGCTTTTATGCAATCGCACCCATTCCCCACGCAATCCTAGCTGCTCAAAAATAAATCTCTGTAAGTAATCTTGTTCTTTCATAAGTCGTAAATTTACACTCAAAGGCGCATTGTAATTCATCTATTCAGCAAATCACTGATCAAATTCTTTATATAACAACGCGTAACTTTTTTAAATAACACTAAAGACACTTGATCGGTAAAGATTAAAACAAGGCCTGTGCGGGACACTCCTGTCAACGTTAGCGTCTTTCCCCATTGGCCAAACACCGAATAGGAAACATATATGAAAATCGCAGAGAAAACATGTAAGGACACATTTGGACTTTGCCTCCTAGTAAGCTGTCGGATTATGGATGATTCTACTGCGGCGATGGAATTTCGGCTGATTTTTCCGTTCTTTTTCGTTACCTAGCCCCACTATGCGCCTCAAAAGATCAAAAAAACCCGCTCGATGTCCCACTCACCTCGCGACGAACCCCATAACCCGACAGCCTTCCTAGCGACACTTATTTTTTCATTTCAGAGCGCTAAAATAGCGATAATGACCTGATTATCACAAGTTTGTATACTAATCTCCATCAAGTCTTTATTTCTAGTTGACTTTTCCCCCAAAATCATTCAATTTACGCACCTGGTATGGCAGTGGTGCTAAATCAATAAGGATGTTTTCTAAATTGATAATCCACATTGACGGTCAACCAATAAAAACAAGCTTAAAACTAATATTAGTCTTAATAACATTTGTATTTTGTCAGATACAGAATACCAGGAGGAAACATATGAAGAAGCCTGTAAAAAGCTGGCTGCTTGCATCGACAGTTGCGACTTTACTTGCTGCACCTGCTATCTCTACAGCAAACAGCGGCGTTGAAAAACTGACCCAAAACCCTGCAAACTGGGCTACCTGGGGTGGCAACTATGCCGGTACACGTTATAGTGAGCTAAATCAAATCAATACAAAAAATGTCAAAACCCTGCAACCAGCCTGGTCTTTTTCTACAGGTGTTCTGCGTGGCCATGAAGGCGGCCCATTGGTTGTAAATGACGTTTTATATATTCACACTCCATTCCCTAATACTGTTTACGCTATTGATCAAGCGACTCAATCAGTAATTTGGGAATACACACCAACTCAAGACGCTGATGTCACTATCCCTGTTATGTGTTGTGACACGGTAAACCGTGGCCTGGCTTATGGTGATGGCAAAATCTTTTTGCAACAATCAGACACTGTATTGACTGCACTGGATGCTAAAACCGGTAAACGTATATGGAGTGTACAAAACGGTGATCCTAAATTAGGCATGACCAACACCAACGCGCCTTTGGTTGTTAAAGATAAGGTTTTAACCGGTATTTCAGGTGGTGAATTTGGTGTTCGTGGCTTCCTGGCTGCATACAACATCCGTACTGGCGCTTTGGATTGGAAAGGCTACAGCATGGGGCCAGACGAGGACATGCTGATCAACCCTAACAAAACAACAACCTGGGAAGACGGTAAAGTTGTAAAAGTTGGCAAAAACTCAAGCTTAAAAACCTGGCAAGGCGACCAATGGAAAATTGGTGGTGGTACAACCTGGGGCTGGTACAGTTATGACCCTGAATTAAACCTGGTTTATTACGGTTCTGGCAACCCTTCAACATGGAACCCTACACAACGTCCGGGCGACAACAAATGGTCGATGACCTTGTGGGCGCGTGATGTAGACACAGGTGAAGCCAAATGGGTTTACCAGATGACGCCACATGATGAGTGGGATTTTGATGGTATCAACGAAGTTGCTTTGGTAGATCAAAAAATTGGCGGTAAAATGCGTAAAACAATGGTTCACTTTGACCGTAACGGTTTCGGTTACACTTTGGACCGTGTTACAGGTGAACTGCTGGTTGCCGAAAAATTCGACAAGACTGTTAACTGGGCAACGCACGTAGACATGAAGTCAGGTCGTCCGCAAGTGGTTGATCGTTTCAGTACTGAGTTCAACGGTGAAGACGAAAACACTACGGATGTATGTCCAGCTGCATTGGGTTCTAAAAATCAACAACCTGTTTCATACTCTCCACAAACCGGTTACTTCTACATTTCTGCTAACCACTTGTGCATGAACTATGAGCCGTTTGAAGTTTCTTACACTGCCGGTCAACCTTATGTGGGTGCAACATTGACTATGCGTCCTGCACAAGGCGATGTGCTGACAGGTAAAGATGATGGTTCAAACAACCTGGGTCAATTTACAGCATGGGATGCGACGACAGGTAAAATCGTCTGGTCTAACAAAGAGCAATTCTCAGTATGGTCTGGCTCTGTTGCGACTGCAGGTGGTATCGTTTTCTACGGTACGCTGGAAGGTTATCTGAAAGCTGTTGATGCAAAAACAGGTAAAGAATTATACAGATTCAAAACACCTTCAGGCATCATTGGTAACGTTAACACCTGGGAATACAAAGGCAAACAATATGTTGGTGTCTTATCAGGTATTGGCGGCTGGGCTGGTATCGGTATTGCGGCTGGACTGGATGATGGTTCAGATTCAACCAACTCAGAAGGTCTGGGCGCGGTTGGCGCATACAGAAGCCTGAGCTCATATACCAAACTGGGCGGTACTTTGACTGTATTTGCTCTACCTGGTAAATAATCGATCCAATCGGACGGATTGATCTGACAAAGAACCTCGGTCATTTGGCCGAGGTTTTTTTATGCCTTGTATTTTTTATCGGAGAAGTTTCAGTGAAAAAACTAACTGGCAGCCTGTTTAGTTTGCTTGTAATTGTTAGCCCTGTCAGCCTTGCAAAAGATAAATTCAAAGTGTGTGCTGACCCGCTTAACCCCCCTTATTCAAGCAAAGACCTTTCTGGATACGAAAACAAAATTGCTCAGCTGTTTGCTGATCAGCTTGGCCAGGAACTTGAATATTACTGGTTTCCACAGCGTATCGGCTTCATCCGCAACACTCTGAAATCAGAACTTGAAAACACGGATGAATACAAATGCGATGTCGTCATGGGCGTACCTAAAGGTTTTGATTTTGCGAAGACCACCAAACCTTATTTTCATTCAAGCTACGCTCTGATCATTGCCCAGGGAAGAGGTTGGGATCATATCAAACACCCTCAGCAATTAGCTGATTTAAGTCTGAGCGAGCAGGAAAAACTTAAAATCGCGATGTTTGATCGTGGACCTGGTACGACATGGTTACAGACACTGGGTTTGCTGGATCAGGGAATTCCCTACCAAACCATGTCGGGTGATGATGAGAATAATATCGCCATGCGGATAGAAAAAGACTTGCGTTCAGGAAAAATTGACATGGTTATATTTTGGGGGCCTATGGCGGGTTATATCAGCTCACAAAGCGCTGAAGGCACCTATGCTATTTTCCCAATGCAATCAACGCCTGCTATCAAGTTTGACTTTTCCATGGCGATGGCTGTGCGTTATGGTGACAATGAAAGAAAAGCCAGGCTTGAAAAATTGATCGATGAAAATTTTGATAAAATCCAGCAGATTATTACGAGCTATGATATTCCTGTATTACCCATCCCTAAACAGAAACCTCGTCGTGGCGATGATGACTGATAACCAAAGCAGAATCGCATAGGCATTAATTGCAACGCAAGCCAAAGGTTAATAATGTAAAGCCAGCGTAAATGCTAAAATGCGCTGGAATTACGAGCAACACAGTATTTAGGCAGACACGAACGCCTGGAACACTTTCCTGGGCGGCTGTCGGGTTATGGGGGTTCGTCGCGAGGCGAGTGGGACATCGCCGCAGTAGAATCATCCATAATCCGGCAGCCTCCTAGTTTCTACCAAACATATAGACCAGATGTTTTAAACGGCCCGCATATTCATCTGTAAGCTGAGCCCAATCAAATCGCCAGTTCCAGTTACCTTCTGTCGTCCCCGGCGTATTCATTCGACAATCCCCCCCCAGGCAAAGCACATCCTGCATTGGGACAATCGACAAATTAGCTACGGAAGCAAAACAAGTTCCAATTAATGTATAAGGCATTTCGGTTTGAGAAAAACCGAGATATTCATAGACGCGAAATTTATCATGATCATTCAAGCCGTGAAACCACCCCAGCGTCGTGTCGTTATCGTGGGTGCCGGTGTACATCACACTGTTTTCAGAACAGTTATGTGGTAGATAAGGATTACCTGCGTCATCTCCAAAAGCAAAATGCAGAATCTTCATGCCTGGCAGAGCAAATTCATCACGTAATGCGGTCACATCATCGGTAATGATCCCCAAATCTTCAGCGACCAGGGCAAGCGCGGGATAATTCTTCTGGATGGTTGCCAATAATGCCTGACCTGGCGCAAGCACCCATTTTCCATTCATTGCCGTTTCCTCATCTGCCGGAATCTCCCAGGCAGATTCAAGTCCACGAAAATGGTCAATCCGCACAATATCAAACATCTCATCCTGGGTTTTAATTCTATCTAGCCACCATTTAAATTTGGTCTTTTTTAAATATTCCCAATCATAATGCGGATTTCCCCAACGCTGCCCGGTTTCCGAAAAATAATCCGGAGGTACGCCAGCCACAACTTCCATGTTGCCATCTTCATCCAGCTTGAACACATCCCGGTTCGCCCAGACATCTGCACTGTCAAAGGAAACAAAGATAGGAATATCCCCAAACAGCAACACCCCCTGCTCATTGGCAAATTGTTTTAGCTGAGACCATTGCTGAAAAAATACAAATTGTTCAAATTTAATGGCTTCCAGCCTTCCTGCCAAACGTTGGCGGGTACGTTTAACTGTTTTTGCTTCCTTGTTTTTCAGTTTCGCAGGCCACAGGTTCCAGCAGTCATGCGCAAATTCATTGCGTAACGCATAAAACAAGACGAACTCATCCAACCAGAATGCCTTTTCTTTACAAAAATTTTTAAATGCTTGCTGATCAACTCTTGTCGCATCCTGACTAAATACGTTGAACGCTTTTCTAATAAGCGGGCTTTTATCAGCCCCATAGTCAACGTCAAGATCTTCTGTTTTAAGCCACCCTTTTTCAACCAGCCAATCCAGACTGATCAGAGCCGGATTACCCGCATGCGCCGACATGCACTGATAGGGTGAACAGTCACCATGGGGAATTCCCAATGGCAAGGTCTGCCATATCGTGATACCGGAATCATGTAGAAAACGGATAAAATTGTAGGCTTCAACCCCCATGTCCCCACAAGTGCCTGTTCCTGGAAGTGATGTAATATGTAAAAGAATCCCCGCCCTGCGCCTGGTTAGTTTTTCATTCATCCGTTTTGTAGATTTCAAATATCAATTTTAACTGTACTGGGTTTTATCAAAAGTCAAAGACTAGCAGGTTGTTGAAAAACGTTATGAGCGTCGTCAAGACAAGGCAATACTGATAAAAAACGCAGTTTATATGGCGTAAACGAGCATTTTGAATCATTTTTTAACACCGAATTGGCAAGCGCAAGACTTCTTCAACAGCCTGCTAGCGCACAACATGCCTGCTTTGCCCCAACATATCTGAGGTCACCAGCGTAACACCACCCTCACTCACAAAAAAGCGTTTTTTATCTTCGGCCTTATTCTCACCAATGACTGTGCCTTCAGGCACATTACAGCCTTTTTCAATAATTGTTTTTTTAATCCTGCAATTGCGTCCAATATTAACTTCAGGCAGAACGACTGAATCTTCCACCAGAGAATAGGAATTGACTCTTACCTGAGAAAACAACAGGGAATGCCTGACCGTAGAACCCGATACGATACACCCTCCGGATATCATTGAATCAATGGCCTGCCCTCTCCTGTCTTCATCGTCAAATACGAATTTAGCCGGCGGCGTCTGCGCCTGATGCGTCCAGATTGGCCAGGTGGTATCGTATAAATTCAAATCAGGTGCCACTCCGATCAATTCCATATTGGCTGACCAGTAGGCATCAATAGTACCCACATCACGCCAGTAACTTTGACCGCCACTTTGCATATCCAGAAATGGGTAAGCATTCACCCGATATTTATGGATAACTGACGGGATGATATCGTGACCAAAATCGCGACTGGATCCTGGAGTATCGGCATCTTTGATCAATTGCTCAAACAGAAAATCAGCATTGAATATATAAATACCCATAGACGCCAATGCCTTATCCGGTTTACCTGGTAATGAAGGTGGATTTTCCGGTTTTTCGACAAAATCTATAACGCGACGACTTTCATCAACATGCATCACCCCAAATGCCTTGGCTTCTTCCAAAGGCACTTCCAGACAACCAATGGTAAGGTCAGCATTATTGTCAACATGATCAGCCAGCATAGCGCCATAATCCATTTTGTATATATGATCACCGGCCAGAATCAGAACAAATTCAGGATGACGCGTGCGTAAGATATCGATATTTTGATAAACCGCGTCTGCAGTCCCTACATACCATTCACTTTCTGACAGACGTTGTTGCGCAGGCATCAAATCAACAAACTCACCAAATTCCCCACGCATAAATCCCCAGCCCTGCTGAATATGCCGAATCAGCGAATCCGCTTTGTACTGGGTTAAAATCCCGATTTTACGTATACCTGAGTTCACGCAATTAGATAATGGAAAATCGATAATGCGGAATTTGCCGCCAAACGGTACAGCCGGCTTGGCTCGCCAATCAGTCATATCTTTTAACCTGGATCCCCGCCCCCCGGCAAGAATCAACGCAATTGTATTTCGTGTTAAATGACTTACAAATCTTTCCGTTTGCTGCTTATCATTTGACATAATGACCCCTTAGCCAAGCTTGAATTGAATTGATAAAAAATGATCGTTAATGTGTCAACGTCTGCCATTGTCAACAAAGAATTGCAAAAATGTTAACCAAGCAACTTTAAGTTTCATTCCCTTCCATGAATTTGTTACCATCCTGTTAAACACACCGTTACTATACTGAGGCAGATCAAAATGGACAAGCAAAACCCGCATTTATCTCTTGATTCGGACACACAAAAAATTATTGAAGCTCGTCATCATGATCCATTTTCAGTATTAGGCCCCCATGTCATTAACAACAAGGATATTATCAGGGTTTTCCTGCCTTCTGCCGAAAAAGTAAACCTGGGTAAAAAAGGGCCTCAATTTTCCCGTATTCCTGACACGGATATGTTTGTTTGTGAAACCACAGATGAAGTGCTGGACGATTATTACCAACTTGTCTGGACCGATAAGGATGGCCAGAGTCATCTTGACTATGACCCCTATAATTTTGGCACCGTTCTATCTGAATTTGACCTGCACCTGTTCGGCCAAGGCGAACACTGGCACATTTACCAAAAACTGGGCGGCCATTTACATACCGTCGACAATATTGAAGGCGTTCACTTTGCAGTGTGGGCACCCAATGCTGAACGTGTCAGCGTCGTGGGTGATTTCAATCAATGGGATGGACGCACTCACCCAATGCGTTGTCTCAACAGCAGCGGTATCTGGGAAATCTTCATCCCGGGATTAAAAGAAGGCAATCTGTATAAATTTGAAATATTAAACCGCCATTCAAAAGAAATACTGGTTAAAACAGACCCCTACGGGCAACATTTCGAGTTCCGCCCAAGCACTGCATCTGTCGTATTTGATGACACTAAATATCAATGGGAGGATACGCAATGGATGGAACACAGGAAAGATCATGACTGGCTGCATGAACCGATGTCAATCTATGAAGTTCATTTAGGTTCATGGAAAAGAGATCCACAAGGTAATTTCCTTAATTATCGGGACGCTGCCGACCAGCTGGTGGAATATGTGAATGAAATAGGCTTCACCCATATCGAGCTGCTCCCGATAACCGAACACCCTCTGGATGCATCATGGGGCTATCAGACTTCCGGATATTTTGCCCCCACCACACGCTTTGGGTCTCCAGACGATTTCCGCTATTTTGTCGATCTCTGTCATCAAAACAATATCGGTGTATTTCTGGACTGGGTACCTGCGCATTTTCCCAAGGATAATTTCGCGCTGGCCCGTTTTGATGGCACCCCACTGTATGAACATGCCGATCCGCGTAAGGGAGAGCATCGCGACTGGGGCACTCTGATTTACAATTACAGCCGTAACGAAGTTAAGAACTTTTTGCTATCCAGTGCCTTTTTCTGGCTGGAAGAATACCATCTTGATGGTTTACGGGTCGATGCCGTGGCGTCCATGCTTTACCTGGACTATTCCCGCGAAGCCGACGATTGGGTGCCCAATATGTACGGGGGCAATGAAAACCTGGAAGCGATCGACTTCCTGCGCCACCTTAACACCGTAACCCATGAACAACATCCCGGCACGATCGTTATGGCAGAGGAATCCACCTCATGGCCACAGGTTACGCGTCCAACCTGGACCGGCGGCCTGGGTTTCTCGATGAAATGGAACATGGGCTGGATGCATGACATCCTGAAATACATGGAAGAAAATCCGGTTCATCGCATGTATCATCATGACCAGCTCACCTTTGGCATGTTGTACGCTTTTTCAGAAAACTTCATCCTGCCTTTTTCGCATGATGAAGTGGTTCACGGCAAGCAATCGATGCTCAACAAAATGCCAGGCGATGAATGGCAGCGCTTTGCTAATTTGCGACTGCTTTACACCTTCATGTTTACCTATCCGGGCAAAAAACTGCTGTTCATGGGCTGTGAGTTTGGCCAGGGAATTGAATGGAATTTCAATCAATCCCTGGATTGGTATGTGCTGGACTATGAGATGCACAAAGGCTTGCAAACATTGGTTAAAGATCTGAACAAGGTCTATACCAGCCATCCTGCACTGTTTCATCACGATTTTGAACACGAGGGTTTTGAATGGATTGATTGCCACGATGTCGCGCATTCCATTATCAGTTACCGACGCAAAACAGAAAGTGAAGAATTGATCGTTATCCTGAACTTCACACCTGTTCCCAGAGAGCACTATCGTATCGGAGTACCTGAACCCGGTGAATATACCGAAATTTTTAACTCCGATTCACAATATTACAGTGGCAGCAATTTAGGCAACGCCACAGCCTATAGCGAACCGGTCCGCTGGATGAACCAGGATCACTCCATACTTGTCACTCTTCCACCATTAGCAGGGATTATTTTAAAACGCTGACATGAAGAAAATACTGTTTGCTTCCAGTGAAATACACCCTTTGATCAAAACGGGCGGGCTGGCCGATGTTGCTGGCAGCCTGCCAAAAGCGCTGGCAGACATCGGGCAGGATATTCGCCTGATCATCCCAAATTACCAGTCTATAAAAGATATTGATCAACCTCGTTATGTGTGTACCCTGCGCGTGGATAACCGCGATGTAAACATCCTGGAAACCCGCCTGCCCGGTACCGAAGTCATTATCTGGCTGGTGGATTACCGGCCATTTTTTGATTTCCCAGGCAATCCGTACGTCGATGAACAAGGTAACCCGTGGTTCAATATTGCTGAACGTTTCACCTTGTATTGTCGCATTGTCATTGAAGTTGCCATGAACCGCGCGTATCTTGACTGGCAACCGGATATTGTCCATGGCAACGACTGGCAGTGCGGCCTGATCCCTGCACTGCTGTCGCTTGAAACAGCGCCGCCGGCCAGCATTTTCACCATTCACAACATGGCCTATCAGGGGACATTTCCACATTCCACCTTCGTTCAACTAAACCTTCCGGGACAACTATGGAATCCTGAAGGGCTGGAATTTCATAATATGCTGTCTTTCTTAAAAGGTGGCCTGACATTTTCTGACCGTATTACAACGGTAAGTCCAACTTATGCCCAGGAAATTCAAACACCGGAATTCGGCTATGGCCTGGAAGGATTGCTCAGCTATAAATCTGACGTGCTGAGCGGTATACTCAACGGCATGGATTTACAACAGTGGAACCCTAATGACGACGACCATCTGGTACAAAACTACTCCATCAGTACATTAAAAAACAAACTGGCCAACAAAACGGCACTACAGGAAGCCATGGGGTTGCCTGTCAATGAATCCTTGCCTGTTTTTGGCCTGATCAGCCGACTGGTTGACCAAAAAGGTATTGACCTGGTTCTGGCCTGCCTGCCACAAATACTGGATATGCCCTTGCAACTTGTCCTGTTAGGCAGCGGAGACAAAGGCATTGAACAAAAACTGCAGAATTTTGCTCTGCACTATCCGGAAAAACTTGCTGTCACTATCGGTTATAACGAAGCACTTGCCCATCAGATTGAAGCTGGCAGTGATATCTTTCTGATGCCTTCACGTTTTGAGCCCTGTGGTTTAAACCAGATGTACAGCCAGCGTTATGGGACCATCCCGATCGTCCGCAAAACAGGCGGGCTGGCAGACACTATTGAAGATGCACTGCCACACACCATAGCCGAAGGCATTGCCACCGGCATCTGCTTTGATGAAGCAACGCCAAGCGCATTTTTGGAAGCCATCAAACGAACACTGGTATTGTTTGAAAGCAAAACCCACTGGCGCAAAATACAACAGGCCGCGATGAAAAAGGATTTCTCCTGGGAGAACAGTGCGCATCAATATTTAGCCATATACAACGCGCTGTAGACACTATACTGAAGTTTACCTTAATCCGTGACTTCGCTACGGTTCAATAGCCAGCTTGCACATGTGCTGCGTACTCTTTGCCAGGTGTCGTCATGATCCTTTTCCATGATGTCTTCTTGAGGAAAGCAGAAGACATGGGAGAAACGAATGAACGCTAATACCAAAAAGTACTCAAGCCGTGTCTTTATCTGCATGATGCTATTGTTTGCAATGCAACATAGCCATTCTGCCGACACTGTGATGAAAGTATATTCATTGCAACACCGAGCTGCTGAAGAAATTCAAGACATGCTGTCCCCCCTGCTCAATGCAGACGAACGACTGATCGGGCGTCTCAATACCCTAATAATTAAAGCCACTGCGCAACGCCAGAAAGACATTCAAACGATTATCCAACAACTGGATACTCCGCTGCACAATCTGCAAATCACCGTAATGCAAAGTACTCATCTCAGCGCAGACCAATTAAATGCCCAGGCATCAGTCTGGGTAAACGCGAATAATAGAGCAACTGGGCATGTGGATGGCCATTTTGCGGATACCCGCAGGTTAACGTCTCAAAAAAACACCCAGCTCATTCGGACCCTGGAAGGTCGCCCGGCAATTATCAAAACCGGATCATTGCATCCGGTACAGTCAGTAGAATTCACTGCTTCGCCTTATGGCGAGTCTATCCGCACCTCGACCGAACATATTGAAGCGACAACCGGCTTCAGGGTCATTCCACGCCTGTCCGGAAATAAAGTAACACTGGAGATTTCTCCCTGGTCAGGGAATATACTACGTAACAACACGTTGGCTATTAGCTCGGCTCACACCACATTACAAGCCCGTTTAGGTGAATGGGTGGAAATAGGCAGCTCGGGAGAAAACAGCGATCAGCTGGATCGAGGGGCATTAAAATATAGACGCAGTACGACAGAAAAAACGCTGAAGATTTTGCTGAAAATTGACAAAATAAATCACTGAAACGCTCTCATAAAAAAGAGAGCGGTACTGGCTTACTTATCCTTTTTCAATTTCAGTTTTAGCAGATGAACGCGTCGATTGTCTGCCCGAATGACTTCAAAACGGAATCGCTCGATCTCCAGTTTTTCGCCTTTTTTTGGCAGATGTTCAAGTTGCTGAACGATAAAGCCGCCAATGGTATCGCATTCCTCACCATCCAGTTCAGCACTGAAATATTCGTTAAACTCTTCAATCGGCGTCAAGGCCTTTAGGGTAAATTCCCGTTTACCACGTTGCAGGATGTATTCTTCTTCCTCTGCATCATGTTCATCTTCAATTTCACCAACAATCTGCTCCAGCACATCTTCAATGGTGACCAGACCGGCTGTTGTGCCATATTCATCGACAACGATGGCCAGGTGATGTCTTTTAGTGCGGAATTCCTTTAACAGTACATTCAGGCGTTTGCTTTCCGGTACCACCATCGGCTTACGCATAATGTCTTCAACTTTTTTGTCTTTGTCCTTAATTGCCTGCGCCAGCAGGTCTTTTGCCAGCATGACACCGACCACCTTGCTGCGGTCTTCTTCGATCACAGGAAACCTTGAATGGCCAAATTCCAGTACCAGTGGAAATATGGTTTCCAGCTCGGCATCTTTAGACACCACCACCATTTGCACACGCGGAATCATGATATCCCTGACCCGCATTTCGTTCACCTGCAGCACACCTTCAATCATCGACAAGGCATCACTGTCCATCAGGTGTTTTTTTTGTGCATCACGCAGTATTTCCAGCAATTCTCCCTGATTCTGAGGATCGCTAGACAACATTTGCCCGATACGATCAATCAGGGTCTTCTGCTGGGACTGACTACTCGGGGGTTTATCGTCATTCATGACGGGGTGTCCTCCTGATAAGGATTGGCTATGTGTAAAGAATGTAAAAGTTGAATTTCCAAGGACTCCATCTGCTCGGCATCATCATCTTCACTATGATCATACCCCAGCAGATGTAATACACCGTGTATCGTAATATGAGCCCAATGGTCAAACAGGCGTTTATTCTGTTGCGCTGCTTCTGTATTCACCACCGGCACACAGATCACCAGATCGCCGAGCAAATCCAGCTCAATCCCGACCGGCTTTTCAAATGGAAAACTGAGAATATTGGTTGCGCCCTGTTTTAGACGGTACTGTTCATTTAAGCCGGCACTTTCGCTTTCATCAACCAGACGGATGACAATTTCATGATCTGTGGTTTGCCCAGCCAGTGCAAGGTCAACCCATTGCTGGAATTGGCTTGGTTCCGGAAAGGTTTCACCCTGGGTCACGTTCTGGATTTCAAGCCGGTTCACGCTGTTTATCCCTGTCGCTGGTCATATTTCTCATAGGCCGTGACAATACGTTGCACTAACGGATGCCTGACCACGTCCCTGACGCCAAAAAAGGTAAAACTGATACCTTCCACATTTTCCAGCACTTTCAGCACATGGATCAAGCCGGACATACGTTCATTAGGCAAATCTATCTGGGTCACGTCACCGGTAACAACAGCGGTGGAACCAAAACCCACACGGGTTAAAAACATTTTGATCTGTTCTGTCGTTGTATTTTGCGCTTCA